>Ga0307373_10000606_pt1 | contig 69196 bp, 65 predicted proteins | sample OX2MG_FD_202534 | JGI IMG/M metagenome (GOLD analysis project Ga0307373, IMG submission 202534) | Soil microbial communities from Risofladan, Vaasa, Finland - OX-2 | ecosystem: Environmental > Terrestrial > Soil > Coastal area > Acid sulfate soil | place: Finland: Risofladan, Vaasa | collected... | reverse complement strand
GAAAGTCACCATCGTTAGCGGGCATGTGCAAGATCGGAAAGCGGTTAGCCGAACTAAACATCCTGCGAAGCGACCACCTTGATCAACATCAATGGTTGATCGTGGCGTGCGAAGTTTCGCGCGTGAAACGCGCCGGCAAGTCATAGAAGCGCAGCTCCATGGGTTTGCCCTCAGCATCCAGATCGAAAGTCAGGTACTGCTCAAAGGCCTCATCGTAGAAGCGGTAACGCAGCTTCACCTTGAAGGTGTTGTGGTTCCAGTGAGCCAGGTCGCCGGTGAACTCAGGATTTCCAAGCCGCAATACCAGATGACCTTTCTCCAATGTGATTCGTGCATCGCCGTTTAGCGGATTGCTGTATAAACCGATGTACCGTGCAAGCGGCAGTGGTGCAGCTCCGGGAGTCTTAAAAGCGGCAAGTTTGGTTTGCTCGGCCTTGTCCGCCATCTCCTGTTGATGCGCCAATGCCAGCAATGCGCCGTTGGTATCGCGGGGTGGACGGCCCAGATATTCATCCAGGATATGGAACAACAGCGCATTGCGCGCATCATCGTGGTCCATGTTGGTGAGCACCACCACGCCCAGATGTTGGTCCGGCAGCATCCCCAGGGCGGAGGCCATGCCATCGATGTCACCGTCGTGCATCACCAGCGTATGACCGGCGTAGTCCTCCACCACAAAACCCAGCCCGTAGGAATAAAAGAGACTCTCAGGGTTCATGGCGTGCAGCCAAGTACCGATGCCGCTGTCCACCGGAATAATCATCTGCGGGGTCTCCATCTCAGCGATGATTTTCGGATCCAGCAAGGTTTTGCCTGCATAGCTGCCGTTGTTGAGCAGCATTAGCAGCCAGTGTGACATGTCGTTTACGCTGGAGTTGATGCCGCCCACTGGCGCCATGGCGTCAGTGTCGTAACGGCGGATCACAGTCACTTTATTATCCACATCGGCATGCGGGGCAGCAGCATCCGCTGCAGCGTTGATGGCCGCGACACTGGTATCCGTATGCTGCATATCCAATGGCACGATGAAGCGGGATCGCACGTAATCTTCCCAGCTTTGTCCGGTGATGGCCGGGACCAGCTGGCTGGCCACCAGATACATAGCGTTGTTGTAACAGAAGCGTGCACGCAAGCCGTAGCTAGGTTTGTCGAAGCGCAGGTGCTGGATGATTTGTGCACGGCTAAAATCGGTGGTGAACCACATGAATGATGGATCGCAATAGCCGCTGCGGTGGGTGAGCAGGTCACGAACTGTCAAGGCACGTGTTACCCAGGGATCGTCGAGCTCGAAACCATTTAGATATTGTGTCACCGGGTCATCCCAGTGGAGTTTGTGCTCTGTTACCAGTGTGCCAAGGGCCGCGGCGGTGAAGGCCTTTGTGTTGGAAGCAATGGTGAACAAGGTATCGGCATCCACCTTGCCAGGCTTGCCGAGTTCACGTACACCATAACCACGTGCCAGGATTAGTTTTCCATCTTTGACCACGGCTACGGCAAGTCCCGGAACTTTCCAGTCGGCCATTATTTTCTGCGTGTATGCATCAAGATCGCTAAGCGGTGCAGCCGGCTGTGCTGCGAGCGTACTGATGCTTAGCCCGCTGATGCAGATGATGAATAGTAGGCCGCGCAGCTCGCGCATGCGGATCACTCCGAAGCCGAATTTGTTTTAAAACTCAGCAGTTCAATGTCGAATACCAGCATGCCATGCGGTGCATCGGGACGATTACGGTTATCGTAAGCTAGGTTCCCGGGAATCCAAACGCGGATTTTTTCACCGCTGACCATAAGCGGCAATACGTCTTGCCAGCCCTGGATAAGCTTGCTTAACGGAAAGGTTGCAGGGTTAGTGCTGCCGTCGGGATTGAAGGTGCTATCGAATTTTTTACCATCCGTAGTCCAGCCGGTGTAGTTAACTGTGATAGTGGAGGCCAGCATTGGATGTTGGTTCCCGCTTCCCCGCCTTAATACTCGATAAGCGAGTCCGTCCGCCAGTTTGATCGCATGAGCGGACGGTGCTGCCACGTCGAAAGGCGCTTTATAGGGATTGGTTGTGCAGCCTGTGAGTAAAGTGATAACAGCGATGATCATCTTTGATTGTAGTCGACGGGTTATGAACAAGGTGGTACTCCAAAAAGTATTAATTGATATGCGTTAGCAGTGTGTTTACCAGCAAACTGTTGGCCAACAGTGAAATTGATTGAATAATTGGGAAAACTCGAGAGCGTATAATATCCATTTAATATCCAAATAATGATGATGTATGCGAAATTTGGAACTTTTATCGGGGAGAAAATGTCCCACCAGTAGATACAGATATTACTGGCATATAGTTAGTTCTGCATAGGATGTTATTAGGAATTTATTGATGCCGATAGCCCAACAAGAGCTCCAATCCCACCAGCGCTGGTCGCTGGATGATATCCCATGGCACAGCATCCGATGTGATTTGGTGGCAGATCAAGAAGAGCTATTTTACCTGGTTACGGTCGCCTCATTCATCGAAATCACCACAGATTTGTACACCCGCAACCTGCTCGAATATTTTTGCGATGATGAGGAAGTAAGCATGTGGCTGGGCCAGCATTGGGAGCATGAGGAATTGCAGCACGGCAATTCGCTCAAGCGTTATGTACAGACGGCTTGGCCGGAATTCAAATGGGAACAAGCGTACGAAGCGTTTTTAGAAGAATATTCCAAATGCTGCCAGGTGGATCTGCTGGAACCCACACGCAGCATGGAGATGGCAGCCCGATGCGTGGTGGAGATGGGTACTGCCTGTAGCTACACAATGTTGAGCACGCTGAGTCCCGATCCGGTACTGAGTACTCTTACACACCATATTCGCGAAGACGAGATACGTCACTATAAACATTTCTATCATTATTATCTGCGTTATCGCCAACGCGAAGGCGCGGGCCGCGCGCGCATACTGCAGGCAATCTGGCACCGCCTGAAGATGATAGACAGGGAGGATAGTTTTATAGCTCTCAAACATGTATATCTGGCTAGCCATCCGGGGGAACTGTTCGATAGGTATGTGTACCGGAGTTTGCAGAAACGCTGTCGGCACACTGCCGGAAAATATTTCCCACTCGAAATGAGCATCAAGATGCTGATGAAGCCATTGGATCTGAACCCACGGTTCCAGAATCTGGCGCTGCCGATTTTGGAAGTTATGGCTCGATATATGGTCGCCTGAAGCAGGTATCCAATAAAAATAGGAGCATTGCTCCGGTTTTTATTGGATAGAGTTTATCGAGAGAGCTACTTCTTTTTTTTCTTCACGATTCCCGACGATGCTTTGGGCTTTGCCTTGCCCGAATTATGGGGCCGCGATATGCCGTAGCTCCCTCGCCAGATTTTGCCGCGTGCGGTCTTTTTATCGCCTTTACCCATGACATTCTCCTGTAGTTCAAATGAATAACAATGATTCCATGCAAGCTAATTATAACGTTTAGCGAGTATCCAGGTAGACTCCGGCAACTCAGGTTATGGGGTGTACGGTTGCGGGCGTAGATTGCCGAAACAGTCATCCACGCTCTCAATTACCGGTAGTCAGGAATCCGAGCGACTCGTGCGGGGTTATTTCCCGTGCAGCTGCAACTGTAAATACACGCGCAGTGTACAAACCCAACAACTGGATATCGTTGGCCTCGATGCGCAGAGCGCTGCCTTCGCGCAGACCCACCACCGGGACCTTAGGATTGGCGCGCACATATTCCTGCAGTCGCTCGCTACGCGTTTCACCTTGGAAACCCGGCAGATGCGCGTCGGTATAGTGCGAATTGATCTGGAAAGGTATCAGGTTGAGCGCTTCACAGCGTTCCGGCCATACCACCGGCATATCGTTAGTTGTGCAGATGGTCGGGCATACTATGTTGGAACCCGCGCTCCAACCAACATATGGAATACCTGCCTGTACCCGCTGGCGGATGACGCCCATAAGTTTGTTGGCATACAGCTCGCGCAGCAATTGAAAAGTGTTGCCGCCACCCATAACCAGTGCTTCGGCTTTATTGATGGCCCTCGCAGGGTCGGCGAACGTGTGTAAGCCGGCGACCTCATAGCCAATGGCGGCGAAATTCGTACGCACGCGCTCCAGGTAGTCATCGTAGTTATTCGAAACGCGCGCGTACGGCACGAATAGCAGAGTGCGCGCCCGCGCATTCAGAAAACTGCGCAGATAATCACGGGCATGCTCCAGGTATTCGGTTCCAGCGGTGCGCGAACTACTTAGTAGCAACAGGCGGCGTTTGTCGCGCGTCATACGTCGTCATCCCTTGTTTTTTGGCTTTAATGACGGCGCTGAATTATCAGCTGGCTGCTTTTTGTCAAAACTGACAAACTTTGTCAGTTGCGTACCATTTAGCCAGGTCGCTGGACATGTCCAATGGCAATCCTATTGCGCAATGCACATATGCTTGAGGCCCTTAAACAGGGCGCCGCCGGCCGTGGAGGGACGGCCGGCGCGCACCTGATCCCCGTCTCCCCGCATAAATACAAGCAATCTATGTGCCAACATTTCATCCAAGACGTATTTGGAGTATCACTTGATACGATTCGCGTGGGGATAATCTTGCTGACTTAACTAACCTTGCAAGTATCACAAGATCATTATTTGTCCCGTACCTAGCAGGTGATGTGGAGAGCTGCCTATGGTTTGCTGGTAGGTATCGGGTGGTTACGATAGTGTGTAGGTCTGTGAACGGAGGGTATTCAATGAAATGTGTCTTATTGTCCCTGCCGGCAGTATTTCTACTCTTCGGCATGACAATCGTCCAAGCGGCACCGGCAAGTTCAAAAACAGCCAGTGCCATTTCTACACCCGCGTCGATTACACCAGCACATTTCGATGCCGATGCGGCCACCGCTGCTTACATAGCGCAATTATCGCCTTCAGCCAGGGCACGCTCCGATGCTTATTTCGAGGGCGGTTACTGGCTGATCCTGTGGGATTGCCTGTGGGCGCTGGGCGTGGCCTGGTTGCTACTGGGTACGCGACTCTCAGCACGCATGCGCAACCTGGCCGAACGCGTGACGCGTTTCAAATGGCTGCAGACCGCGTTGTATTCGATCCAGTACATCATCCTGGTGACGCTGTTAACCCTGCCGTGGAATATCTACGAGAATTTCATCCGCGAGCATCAATATGGCCTGTCTAACCAGGACTTCGGTCAATGGCTGGGCGATCAGTTCAAGGGCCTGATTGTCACACTGATACTCGGCACCCTCGCCCTGGTGATCATCTATGTTGTTATCCGCAAAGCCACGCGCACATGGTGGATCTGGGGAGCGGGAGTGGCCATCGTGTTCTTGATTTTTGTCGCCACCATTGCGCCGGTGTATATCGCGCCGATCTTCAATACTTACAAATCTTTGCCCGATAGCCCACTCAAGCAGCAGATCCTGTCACTGGCCCGCGCCAACGAAATTCCCGCCACCGACGTTTATTGGTTCGATGCCTCCAAGCAGACCACGCGCATGAGTGCGAATGTAAGCGGTATGTTCGGCACTACGCGCATCAGCATGAACGACAATCTGATGAACCGCGGCTCACCGGGTGAGATCAAGGCGGTGCTTGGCCACGAGATGGGTCATTACGTGCTCAACCACGTATATAAAGGCATCGTGTTTTTCGGCATCATTATTATCATTGGGTTCGCTTTCGTGCGCTGGGGCTTCGGCTGGGCCGATAATCGCTGGGGTGTGCGCTGGGGAATCCGGGGTGTCGGTGATGTGGCCGGCCTGCCTTTGATAATCGCGCTGTTCACGATTTACTTGTTCGTCCTGACGCCGGTGAACAACAGCATCACCCGCAGTATAGAAGCAGAAGCAGACGCTTTCGGATTAAATGCCGCGCGCCAGCCGGATGGTTTCGCCCGGGCCGCATTGCATCTGTCCGAATACCGCAAGATGCAACCTGGTCCAGTGGAGGAGTTTATATTTTTCGACCATCCGAGTGGCTGGAACCGTATCCATCGCGCCATGATATGGAAGGCGGAAAACATCGATACTCCGGATATCCGTGCAGAGGATGCATCAGCGCCACCCGGCGCGCGCTGATGCACGTGATTTAATCAATGACCGAGTCTGGCTTGCATGACTGCTGAACGCAGGCTGGCCGAACTTCCCATCGGTATCTTCGATTCCGGCATGGGTGGATTGACGGTGTTACGGGCGCTACGCGCACTTCTGCCGCACGAACATCTGTTGTATCTGGGTGACAGCGCGCGGCTGCCTTACGGTACCAAGGGAGCCGAAACAGTGTCGCGCTACGCCGCGCAAGCCGCATCCCATCTGGTAGCACGCGGTATAAAGATGCTGGTGATCGCCTGCAATACCGCTTCCGCTGTCGCCTTGCCGACGCTCAGCAAACAATTCGCACCCTTACCGGTGATAGGCGTGGTGGAAGCGGGTGCTGAGGCCGCGGTGGAAGCATCAAAAAATGGCCATATTGCCGTACTGGCCACTGAGAGCGCAGTGCATGACGGCGCTTATGAGCGCGCCATCAAGTCACGCCGTGCCGACGCGCTGGTTTTCTCACAGGCCTGTTCACTGTTCGTGGCGCTAGCGGAAGAAGGTTGGACCACAGGCCCGTTGGTGGAAGCCGTGGCACGCGAGTATCTGATGCCGATGCTGGGGGAAAAGAAACGCGAGGGTTTGGATTGTGTGGTGCTGGGCTGTACCCATTTCCCGCTGCTGAAAGAAACCATTGGGCATGTGGCCGGGCCGGATGTGGTGCTGGTGGATTCCAGCGAAACTGTGGCGCTGGCCGTAGAGAAAGTCCTGCACGCATCCAAGCTTGCGCGCACGTCCGGCCGCGGCGATGCCCGTTACCTGGCGACCGATGGCGCCGAACGCTTCGCGCGTGTCGGCAGTCTGTTTCTGGGTGAGCCTATCAGCCTGCAGGATGTGGAACTGGTGGATCTATGAGTATCGTGATGCCTGGTCTGGATGAACGAATGGTTACGCGTTACGCGCACATGGTCATGCAGAACGTGGTGCGGGAATATCCGAATCACATCATGCACATGCTGAACGGCGATGCAGATGTTTTAACACCGCGTCAGCTGCATCCGGTTTTCTACGGCTGCTACGATTGGCACTCATCGGTTCACAGCCATTGGCTGCTGGTGCGGTTATTACGTCTGTTCCCGCAAGCGATGTTAGCTTCCGATATCCATCGTATGCTGAATAGTCAGCTGACAGTGGAGAAACTGGCGGTGGAGTGTGCTTATTTTGCACAACCTAATCGCGCCACATTTGAACGCCCGTATGGACTTGCCTGGCTGCTGCAATTTTCTGCAGAACTCTACGAATGGCAGTCGGCCGAAGCTATGCATTGGCATGCGCTGTTGGCGCCACTGGAAAAAATAGCAAAGCTACGATTTGCCGAGTGGCTGCCGAAGCTCGTGCACCCTGTCCGCAGCGGCGAGCACGCCCAGACCGCGTTTGCTTTGTGCCTGACCCATGATTACGCTCGCATCATTGGTGATACTCAGCTTATGAGCTTAGTGGAAACCTGCAGCCGGGATTTTTATCTGCAGGACGTTAACGCGCCAATTTCTTATGAACCTTCCGGTCATGACTTTTTGTCGCCGGCGCTGGCGGAAGCCGATCTGATGCGTCGTGTATTGTCACACAAGGATTATACAGGCTGGCTGAAAACATTCATGCCACGAACTCCGGATACGAAGTGGTTGCGGCCGGTGGTTTCTAAGGATCCCGCCGATGGGAAACTGGCTCATTTGGATGGCTTGAATCTCAGTCGTGCCTGGATGTGCGAAGGTATCGCGTACGCATTGCCGGCAAATGATTCGCGCCGTGATGTGCTGTTGGTCACTGCCGCAGCGCACGCGCAAGCGGGACTCGCGGGTATTCATGATGAACTATATGCGGGCAGCCATTGGTTGCCGAGCTTCGCTGTGTATCTCCTGACTCGGCGTGGTATTGATAATGTCTAGCACTCCACAGTCATCAACATCTGGACGCATGCGGCAACTGGGTTGGCGGTTGCTGACGATCGCGTGGGTATCGTTCCTGGGAACACTGCTTGGTGTGGGTTTCCGCGGCGTTATGAATCCATCCATTACCGCCTTCATGCAACAGCGTCTTTTGTATCTGTATGCCCACGGCAATGCGCATGCGCATATCGATTACCTATGGGTGGATTACGGGGCCATCGCACCCGCTATGCATCTTGCGGTGGTGGCTTCAGAAGACCAGACATTTCCTGATAACGACGGGTTCGACTGGATCGCCATGGAAGAAGCCCTGCAGCACAACCGCGCGAGCCGTTATATCCGTGGCGCCAGCACCATCACGCAGCAGACCGCCAAGAACCTGTACCTGTGGTCGGGACGCAGTTATTTCCGCAAGCTGCTGGAAGCGTATTTCACCGTGCTGCTGGACACCACGTGGCCGAAACAAAGGATCCTGGAGGTGTATCTCAACACTGCCCAATTCGACAGCAATGTGTTCGGCGTGGGCGCCGCAGCGCGGCATCTGTTCAACAAATCACCGGCACAACTTGATTCGGACGAAGCCGCACTGCTGGCGGCGGCCTTGCCATCGCCGGATCGCTCCGACGTGGTGGATCCCTCGGATTATCTTTTGAGACGCCAGGCCTGGATCCTGGATCAGATGCAGCAGCTCGGCAGCGATTACCTGGCTAGCATCGAATCGGGCGCGCGCTACTGAAGGTCTTTAAAGGCGTCGAGTTGCACTGCCGCTGGTAACGGGCGATTATTTGGCGCTGGTCGTGAAGCACATCTTAATTCGGAGGTTCCCATGCGCCGCATTGCCTTGTACCTGCTGATCTTGTTGCCGCTGACGGCCTGCTCTATTCAAGAGAAGCCGGTTCGTACACTCGAGGCCGTAATACCTGCCGCGGGCATCACGACACTGGCATTGGGCGTGAATATCGGCTCGGTTGTAGTCACCCCCAGCACGGATTCGCAGGTGCATGTGAGCGTTGGCCTGAAGCCATCTAACTCCTTCCTGGGTATATTCAGCATGGGTGGCCAGGATGCTATCAAGGAAGCGGTCATCAAGCAGACGAGCTCCAATGGAGCGCTAAAATTGAGTCTCCAATACCCCGCCAATACCGATGCCAGCGGCGTCAATGAGTACTGGACGTTGGCAGTGCCGGTTGGCATGCACATCAGCAGCGATATCAACGTGGGCAAGCTGCAGGTGAGCGGTGTCACCGGGGGTGTCGAGGCCAATCTGAATGTGGGCAAGGTTGCCCTGGATTTACCCAGTGGTCCTATGAAGGTGTCGATCAACGTTGGCAAGATCAATGCCCAAGCCGGGACCCTGAATTATGCCAACGTAACATTGGGCGCCGATGTGGGCGATGCAGGACTGCTGGTCAATGGCGTGTCGGCCGGCAATCTGGAGAAATCGGGTGCAGGATCCCATGTGAATTATCAGGGCCACGGCCAGGATGCCATCAGCCTGACTGTGAATACTGGCAAAGTTGCGCTCGCGCTCAACGGAAAATAATCTTTGTTTCCCAGCAAACCAAAAACATCCGGTGTGGCTGTATGTTTCGGCGGCGTTGCCCGTCAGTGGGCGAATTCCGGACGCGGCAATACATGTAGCGGTGAAGGCAGTCTTGAAATATAGGCCGCCAGGGCGCGGACTTGGGCATCCGTGAGGTCTTTCGCCTGGGGAGCCATGATCATGTTCTGGCGCTGGCCATCACGGTATTCCGTGAGCGCCTGTACGAGATAATCCTGATACTGGCCGGCGATGATGGGCGGTGGATTGCCCGGCAGCGGGATAGGATGGGCGCCATCGGCGCCGTGGCAGGATGAGCAGGTGTCCTTGAAGTGCTGGGTGGCCCAGGCAAGCGTCGCAGGCGGTGAGGGGCTTGCGGGTGTTTCGGCCAGGCCAAGTGTTGTAATCATCACCAGACCCAGAATAGCGAACAGCGATACGCGCTTCATTGATATCGACCCTCTTTACTGATTGTCTGCCGGACCCAGACTCTGGAAATATGCGGCGATGTCCTGCATCTCCTGCTGGCTTAGGGAAGAGGCTTGCGCATGCATGGTCAGATGACTGCGAGCGCCGGATTTATATTCCTCCAATGCATGCACGATGTATGCTGCATTCTGTCCGGCCAGTTCGGGTACGCGGTAGGTGGGATAGACGTTAGTGTAATCAGGGATGCCATGGCAACCAAGGCAGGTCTGGGATGCGACTTTGCCTTTGGCGATATCTGCATCTGCGTGAACCGTGAGACTCATTGTGAGTATGGCGCAGGCGAACATAAAAGCAGCAACGTGACTCCGCATCGGAGGTCTCCCTGGGTAAGGGGTTTACACTTAATCTATCTGGAATAAAGCGGCGCATAGAGTAGCAGATTGCATGCTAGATTTCTGCACATCGTTAGGCGTGCGGAAGATAACAATGGCCGCAGCAATCCGGGTACGAACGCCTGGCGCATACTCACGGTGTAATATTTTCTGCCTTGGTAAGGTCTTAGCAGCATCCCAAGCCACGGAGAAAGACCACTGAAAAACAGCATGATATTGAATTTCTCATGAGTGAGGGAGATTAAATGGCAATCAGGCGGCCATTGTCAGGGCCATAATTGGAATTAATGTTGGTAAAGAAAACTAACACACTGCTGTGGTGAAACCGATGGACAAGATCCACAAATCCGATGCAGTCTGGCGCGCCGAACTTACGCCGGAGCAATATTCGGTCACACGCAAGCAAGCCACGGAACGGCCTGGTAGCGGCGAATATTTACACAACCAGGCAGCGGGTGTTTACCACTGCGTTTGTTGTGGTAACCCGGTGTTCACATCCGATGCCAAATTCGAATCCCACTGCGGTTGGCCGAGTTTCTCGGCGCCGGCCAGTGAAGCCAACCTGGAGCGGCGTATGGACGATGGCCACGGGATGCGGCGAGTGGAGGTCGTATGTGCGCGCTGCGATGCGCATCTGGGCCATGTGTTCGATGATGGCCCGGCACCTACTGGACTGCGTTTCTGTATCAATTCTGCCGCGCTCAAGTTTGAGCCGCAGGATAAAGACAACAGATGACCGAAGAGATTTTCCGCAGTGATGCCTATGTGCGCTCTTGCGAAGCCACGGTCTTGGATGTGGATGAGCACGGCATCCGCGTGGACCGCACGGTTTTCTATCCGGAAGGCGGCGGTCAGCCCGGCGACAGCGGTCTGCTGCGTCTCGCCGATGGCCGTGAACTGCGTATCGCCAATACCCGCAAAGGTCAGCTCCCGGGTGAAATCCTGCACGTGCCAGCGGGGATCACGAATTGGTTGCAGCCTGGTTTGAGTGTCACGCTGGAGATCGACTGGGCACGCCGCCATCGGCTGATGCGTATGCACACCTGCCTGCATCTGTTATCCGCCATCATCATTGCGCCGGTGACCGGTGGCCAGGTGGGAGATGGTTACGGGCGGCTGGATTTCGATCTGCCGGAGTCGCCTGATAAAGAAGAAGTAAACGAGAAACTCAATGCCCTGGTTCTTAGCAACGCGCCAGTTTCATTCCGCTGGATCACGGATGCAGAACTCGATGCCCACCCGGAACTGGTGAAGACCATGTCGGTACAGCCGCCTAGGGGCGTGGGGCGTATACGTCTGGTGAACATCGAAGGCGTGGATCTGCAACCCTGTGGCGGCACCCATGTGGCACATATCGGTGAAATCGGTGCAGTGACTATCAGCAAGATCGAAAAGAAAGGCAAACAAAACCGGCGCGTGCGACTTGAATTTCCTACAATTGCGCCTCATCAAGCCTGAAGATTCAACACAGAGGACTCGTCATGTCAGAATCGCAAAAAGGCCACGGCGTCACTATCGCGGCGTATATCCTGCATCTCCTGGGCGCCATCACCGGCATCCTGAGCGTTGTGGCGCTCATTATCAATTACGTGAAACGTGGCGATGACGGCGCCATGCTGGACAGTCATCATTCCTGGATGATTCGTACCTTCTGGTGGGCCATCCTGTGGTGCATCCTGATCGGCGCGAGCTATTTTGTGCTCATCGGTTTTATTGTCGGTTGGATCGGGTTCCCGCTTGTTTGGATCTGGTACGTTTACCGCCACATCCGGGGTCTGATTTATCTTACCGAAGACAAGCCTATGCCGGCATGACGCACAAAAATATATTAAGCTAAGATTTGACCCCTATGCCTTACCTGACCCGGATGATCCGTACCTTCTGGTGATCCATCCTATGGTGCATCCTGATCGGTGCCAGTTCCCTGGTATTGATTGGATTTGTGGTGGTGTAGGCCTGGTACGTGTATTGACATATCCGGGGTCTTGTTTATTTACTGAAGACCAGCCCACACCGGCATGAGAAATTATTGATTGAGGATAATTATGCGGGGCGGCATTTGCCGGCCCGCATTTTTGGTTCAGTATGGGATCTGTTTATCCAGTGGCACGTATTTTGCTCATTTCCTTAAGCACCAAATCGATACGCTCTACCGCCCAGTCGATCTGTTCACGGGTGATGATCAGCGGCGGTGCGAGCCGCACCACAGTCTCATGGGTTTCTTTGCTGAGAATGCCTTGAGTCATTAATCGTTCACATACTTCGCGCGCCTTGGCCTTGCGCGAATCAATCTCGATGCCGATAAATAATCCTTTGCCACGTAGCGCCTTGATGAGCGGACTCTTGAGCAAGTGGAGCTTATCTAAAAGGTAAGCGCCCATCTCGGCGGAACGATCCGCGAGTTTTTCCTCCATCAGTACATTGAGCGCTTCCAATCCCACGGCGGCGGCCAGTGGGTTGCCACCGAAGGTGCTGCCGTGATCGCCGGGTGTGAATACGTCCATTACTTCACGTCGCGCCAGGAACATGGAAACCGGCAGCAAACCTCCGCCCAATGCCTTGCCGAGAATCAGGCCATCCGGTTGCACGCCCTCATGTTGGCAAGCCAGCAACTTACCGGTGCGGCCAAGACCTGTCTGAATCTCATCACAGATCAACAATACGTTATGTTGCTTGCAAAGCTCGGCGGCTTTCTTCAGATAACCAGCCGGTGGGATCACAATGCCGCCTTCACCCTGGATGGGTTCTACCAGGAATGCAGCGGTGTTTGGTGTGATGGCTTTTCCAAGCGCTGCGGCATCGCCGTAGGGAATGAGTTTAAAGCCAGGTGGAAACGGCCCAAAACCGTCTTTGTATTGTGACTCGCTGGAAAACCCGACGATGGCGATGGTGCGGCCGTGAAAATTTCCATGACATGCGATGATCTCGGCTTTATCGGCGGGTATGCCTTTGACTTTATAGCCCCATTTACGTGCTGCTTTGAGCGCGGTTTCCACCGCCTCGGCGCCGGTGTTCATGGGCAATGCCATATCCATACCCGTGAGTTCGCAGACTTTCTTCAGAAACGACCCGAGTTTGTCGGTATGGAATGCGCGCGAGCAGATGGCGAGCTGCATCGCCTGCTGTTGAAGTGTTTTCACCAAGCGTGGGTGTACGTGGCCGTGACTAACGGCCGAATAGGCGCTCATCATGTCCAGGTATTTGTTGCCGGCGTCATCCCATACGTACACACCTTCGCCACGGGTAAGCACCACCGGCAGCGGATGGTAGTTGTGTGCGCAATAGCGGTTTTCGAGTTCGATGGTTTCATTCATGGCTGTACGTTCTCTAATACTTCGCGCATTGACTGCAATCGCGCAAGATGTGGGAAACCCAGTATCATACTCAAAGACACCAGGGCCTACAAAAATCACCATTCGGACAACGGCTAATGCATCTTGATCTTGCAGGCGCAATTGCTCTTATCCTAGTGCTTGGTGTAGTCGCCCAATGGCTTGCCTGGCGCATTAAATTCCCAGCCATCATCCTATTGAGTGTCTTCGGTATCGTGGTAGGACCGGTGCTGCATGTATTGCAGCCGTCGGTGCAGTTTGGACATGCACTGGGAACCGTTATTAGCGTTTCTGTGGCGGTGGTACTGTTCGACGGCGGCTTGAATTTGCGTTTCCATGAGTTGCTGCATGCGGCTATTGGTGTGCGTCGGCTCGTGTATCTTGGCGTGCCCATCAGCTTCGTCCTCTACGGGCTCGTAACCCATTACATTGGTGGCCTTTCGTGGCCTGTCGCACTTGTCTTTGGGGCCATCATCGTGGTCACAGGACCCACAGTGATTCTGCCGCTGTTGCGTCAGGCCCGGCTTACGCGTCGTGTCGCTTCTTATCTTAAATGGGAAGCCATCATCAACGACCCGATTGGCGCATTGCTGGCGGTGCTGGTGTTTGAGTATTTTGTCTACACCAACAGCGGAAGTTTTTCTGGACAGGCGGCCTGGAATCTGGCCATCGCAGTCGCGGTGGGCGGTATGTGCGGCGGCGGTGTGGCATATCTCATCGGCTTGGCTTTCCGCCGTCATTTTGTGCCGGAATACCTGAAGTTGCCCATCACGCTGGCACTCGTAATCGGTGTGTTTGTGGGTACCAATAAGGTGCAAGAAGAGGCGGGACTGCTGGCAGTCACCGTCATGGGTATCGTGATGGGCAACATGCATCTGCCGGGAATTGAGGAGATGCGGCGCTTCAAGGAATCCATCACCATCCTGCTGGTTTCGATAATCTTTATTCTGCTTACGGCTAACCTAGACCCACACATCCTCAGTCATTTGCGATGGGGCGGCGCATTCATGATCCTGGCCATCATGCTGGCGGCGCGGCCATTGGCGGTGTGGATCGCTACGATTGGTGCGGGTATGAATGGACGTGAGCGACTACTGTTGGCCTGGATTGCTCCACGTGGTGTGGTGGCGGTAGCCACCGTCGGTGTACTGGCACCACGGCTGCGAGCCGCGGGTTATGCAGATGCGAATCTGCTGGTACCGCTGATGTTCGCGCTGGTTTTCATTACTGTGCTGGTGCATGGCCTGACGCTTGAACGGATTGCGCGCGTCTTCGGGTTGGCCGCCGCAGTCAGCAACCGAGTACTGATCGTAGGGGCGTCACCCTGGACCACTGGGTTTGCACAGGCGCTGATCGATGCGGGGGCTAATTCCCTGGTGGTGGATAACTCTTGGCATCGTTTGAGTGCGCCACGTCTTGCCGGCATTCCGGTGTATTACGGTGAGATACTATCCGAGACTGCGGAAGCGGCCCTCGAGACACATGATGTTGGTATATTGATCGCCGCCACCAGCAACGATGCTTACAACGCCTTGGTATGCACAGCCTTTGCGCCGTCGATAGGACGTGGTCAGGCATTCCAATTACCCATGTTTGCTGCCGAGGCAGGCGATCCCAAGGGCGTTACCCGCGGCATGCGTGGCCGGATCGCATTCGGCGATGCCGCGCTCTATGAGGAGTTGTGGCGGAAACTGAATCAAGGCTGGGTATTCCAAAAGACCCATATCACCGAAACCTATACCTTCGAAAAATATCTTGCAGACTGCACTGAGGGCAGCATGCAGCTCATGGTGGTGAATCCAGGTGGTGGTCTGACTCTGAACACCAAGAGTTCGCCGTTCTCGCCCGGTCCCGGGGATACGGTCATCAGCTTCGGCATATCTCGAAAAGAAAATCCATTGCCTGCGACACCCGCATGAATACTAGCCAAAGCGTAAGCTTCGCCGGTTCCGCGGGTATGCTGGAGGGATTGTTAGATAACCCACAAGATAAGCCGCATGCCATCGCAGTCGTTTGTCATCCGCATCCACTTCAACACGGGGCCATGACCAACAAAGTGACTTACATCCTGGCGCGCGCTTTCAACGATCTGGGCGCCGTGAGTCTGCGTTTTAATTTCCGTGGCGTCGGCAAGAGTGCCGGCATTTTCGATAACGGTATCGGTGAAACTAGCGACGCGCTGGCGGCCGTGGATTGGTTGAGCGCCCATTACCCAGGTTTACCCCTATGGCTTGGTGGTTTTTCTTTCGGCGCCTATATAGCTTTGCGTGCCCAAAGCGAATGCGCAACAAAAAGGCTGGTGACAGTGGCGCCAGCAGTGGAACGTTTCGATACGCTATCCATAAAAATGCCTGCCTGTCCCTGGCTGCTGGTGCAGGGTGATGCAGATGAAGTGGTGTCGCCGCAAGCCGTACTGGACTGGGCCAGGAAGTTGCCGCAGTCACCGTCAATCGCGATCCTTGAAGGTGCCGGCCATTTTTTTCATGGACGCCTGAATGATGTGCGTCAGGCTGTAGTGGATTATTTTGTCAGTCATCCTGGGGGTTGATGATCTCTGATAGACTCTTAATGCTGGTGCGGTATCGATAAACCGAGGTTACGGGAGAGGGAGATATATCATGCGTCGTCTGATTCTAATGATGTTATTACTGGCGCCGGTTTGCAGCGCATTCGCGAGTAACGATATCAACATCTCGACCCTCAACCAGGGTCAATTCAGCGATCTGTCCCACGACATGACGGCGGTCACGACCTATAAACAATTGGAAGCCGCGACTCCTCAAGGCATCCTTGGATTTAACCTTGGGATTGCCTATAGCCTTACTAACATCGCACACCAAACCGCCTGGGATACCGCCAGCAACAGCAGCATCAGCACAGTCTCGATGGCGCAGGTGAATGTTATCAAGGGATTGCCGTTCGGTTTCGATGTAGGCGGCTATTATGGTTATTCACCCAATACCAATCTCAAAGCGTATGGTGTCGAGCTGCGGTATGCCATTCTGGATGGTAGTGCATTAGAACCCGCACTTGGCATACGTGCCACTTACAGCTGGTTGTCCGGTGTCAATCAACTTACTTTTAACAATCACAGTCTTGACCTAACCCTCTCCAAAGGCTTTGGCCCGTTCACTCCTTACGTGGGTATTGGTGAGGTTTGGGCCAGCAGCAATCCGGATGTTTCAACGGGGCTGCAGAATGTGAGCTTAACTGCCAATGAAGTGTTCGCAGGCTTCCGTCTGAGTCTGGCGATAATGAATCTCACCATGGAAGCCAACCGGACTGCCGGCAACAACACCTACGGTGTAAAACTCGCTTTCGGTTTCTGATTTTCAAGCCTTGTCATTATGATTGTTCTATTGGGGTTGCCGATGGAACAATTTCGCGTTTTCCATGGTCGAAGGCCATGGTTATCTAAACAATTCTAAATGTTCGAGAGGCCATAATGTTTGCTTCTTTTATTGGGTTTATCGAAAAGACTCTGGTCGAAAAACATGCACGAGATTCTACAGATCCGCAGCAGGCATTGCGCCTTGCGGTTGCGGCCTTGTGCGTGGAGATGGCGCGTGCGGATATGCAGGAGAAGCCTGAAGAACTGGAGCGCGCCAAGGCGATGCTGGCGCGACGGTTTTGCCTGGATGACCAGGAAGCCCAGGCTCTGATTCGCGCAGGACGCACGGTATCCGACCAGAGCGTATCACTCTATGGGTTTACACATCTGCTTAACGAACATCTGGACGCTACGAAAAAGCGGACTTTGCTGGAGATGTTATGGCGGGTGGCTTACGAAGACGGCAGTCTCGACAAATATGAAGATGCGCTGATGCACAAGCTGGCGGAATTGTTGTACATGCCACTCAGAGAGTTGATGCTGGCAAAACAGAAAGCTATGACGGCGGAGTAACCACACCCCCGGCATTGCGCCGGAAGCCATTTGATGCGTGAAGAACCGGACCGGAGCCGCGTTGCCGCGGCTCCGAACCAAAAAGGCTTACTTCACCATGTCCTTCATGGCCTTGAGGGCCTGGATCTTCACCACATTGCGCGCGGGTTTGGCCTTGAATATCGTCGGTTGGCCCGTGAACGGGTTGATGCCCTCACGTGCCTTGGTGGCGGGCTTACGCACCACGCGTACTTTCATGAGTCCCGGTACTACGTAAACTCCCGGACCCTTCTTACCGAGGCTCTTGCCGATGAGTTCGGCCAGTCCTTCGAATATACCTGCCACCTGTTTGCGGCTCAAATCCGTGGAGTGGGCCAGGTAAGCATAAGTTTCCGATTTGGTAAGCGGCTTGTCCGCCGAGATAACCGGGGCCTTGGTGGCTTTGGCGACGGTCTTCACCTTCGCCTTGGCCTTGGAAGCTGATTTATTCATCGCAGCCATTTAGGTCTCCTCTGGATGGCAGTGCAGAACACGCCGCGAAATCTAGCACACGCAGGGAAAAAGTGTGAGGGTTTTCGCTAAAAAACACGGGTTTTTATGCTGTCTATGAAGTTTTTAGGGCTGCAGCCGTGTCCAAGTTAATAACCAGCTGACAATCAGCGCAGCGGCCATTGCAGGGGTAGTAGGATATTAACCACCTGCAACAGGATCAAAACCACCAGGGGTGATAAATCCAGCCCGCCCAAGGGCGGTACCAGCTTGCGGGCTGGTCGCAGCAGGGGTGCATTGATGCTCCACAGCAGACCGGCAATGGGATTGCGCTGGCTGGCATTCGTCCAGCTCAGAATCGCTTCCACCAGGATGGTCACGAAGTACAGATTGACCAGCAGGAAGATGAGTTTGAGCAGCGTCCACCAGGCCAGATCCAGCAGGTCAGGAAAACCAACCACGACGACCATCACCAAGGCCACGTTGGTGAGCTGCAGGATGATCACCAATACTACGGCGGCAAAGTCCATCCCACGCCAGCCGGGAATGATGCGCCGCAAAGGTAGCAGTAGTGGATTCGTGATTTTCACGATGGCCTGGCAGATGGGGTTATAAAAATCCGCACGTAGCCACTGTAAAAGAAATCGTAGTATGACCGCAGCGGTATATAAACCGAACAAGGTGTTGATGAGAAACACCAAAGCATAGAGTCCACGGCCATTCATGACGTTTCCTCGCCAAATTTGTCCGACAGTTGCACGCCGCGATCACGCGCAGCCGTCAGTGCTTGTAAAAACATTTTACGCAAATTTTCGGTATCCAGGATTTTAAGAGCCGCCGCGGTGGTGCCACCCGGGGAAGTGACCTGTTTTCTTAGCTTCGCCACATCAATCTGGCTTTCAAGCGCCATGCGTGCAGCGCCATAGGCAGTCTGCTGTACGAGTTTGCCTGCGGCATCTGCCGGCAGCCCCAGTTCGCGTGCGACGGCTTCCATGATTTCCATGACCAGGAAAAAATAGGCGGGGCCGCTGCCGGAAACAGCGGTGACCGCATTCATAAATTTTTCATCCTCGATCCAGAGCGCAAGTCCCACGGCCTCGAACATTTCCTTGGCCAGCGTGCGCTGCGCACCGTTGACCATAGAGTTGGCATATAAGGCTGCCGCACCCGCGCCGATGAGCGCTGGTGTGTTGGGCATGGCGCGCACGATCGCAGCTTGGTAGCCGAGCCAGCGGCGGATGTCCTTTTCGGGAACACCGGCAGCGATGGAGATAATGAGTGGCCGGTATTTGACAAGCGTGGTGGCCAATGGACGCGCCGCATCGCGGAATACCTGCGGTTTGACCGCGAACACCACCACCTGGGCATCACGGACTGCGCTCAGGTTGTCGGCGCAGGTATGTACTTTAAACCGCTGACGCAAGTGTTCCAGTCGGGCGTCATCTGGGTCAGCGACACGGATATATTCTGCGTTGAAGCCCGTGTGCAGCAAACCGCCTATCAGGCTGCCTGCCATATTGCCACCGCCGATGAATGCGATTTGAGTGTCACTGACCAATAATTTCTCCCGGGTCGCGCCTAAGCATAGCGGCTGATAGGGATTTCAGGGATGTTTGCGTGGGCGCGCCCCGAAAATCGCCGTACCCACGCGCACCAGCGTGGAACCTTCCAGAATGGCAGACTCAAAATCACCCGACATGCCCATGGACAGGGTATCAAGTCCATGACCTTGATGGTTGAGCGCTTCGAAGAGCTCACGCAAGTGTTTAAATCCGATACGTTGCATTGCCACGTCTCCTGCGGGCGGTGGGATGCACATCAACCCTCGAAGTTGCAGGCGCGGCAAAGCAGCTATGCGCTTCGTCAGCGCCGCTACTGTTTCAGGCATGACGCCGCTTTTACCGGGCTCGTCGCCAAGTCGTACCTCGATGCATACATTCAGCGGCGGAAGTGTTGCGGGCCGTTGCTCCGAAAGTCGTTGCGCAATCCGTTCACGGTCAACCGTATGCACCCAGTCAAAGTGCTCCGCTACCAGCCGGGTTTTGTTGGCTTGCAGTGTTCCAATGAAGTGCCAAATCAGCCCCGGGTGATGCTTTAAGGCTTCAAGCTTGGGCAGTGCCTCCTGCAGGTAGTTTTCACCAAATTCCATTTGCCCGGCGGCATAGGCTGCCGATATAGACGCGGCTGCACAGGCCTTGCTTACCGCCAGCAGCCGCACACTTGCAGGGTCACGGCCAGCCTGTTCTGCTGCTGCCTGCATACGCACATGCACGGTGGCCAGATTTCGGGCTATAGGTTCCAGGGTTGCGCGGGTCATGCCGGTATGGGTATCGTGGACAGTGTACAGGCCTATAAACAGTGGGCCTGCAAGTCTCTATACTACTTTAAGTGCTGCACCATGGCGGCTGCTGTCATACTTTCAGAAAGCGGCCAGGTGCCGCATCCAGGGGAGTGATATGGCTTTTGATATATCCCAATTGTTGGCCTTCAGTGCCAAGAATAAGGCCTCCGACCTGCACTTGTCCGCAGGCGTACCCCCCATGATTCGCGTGGATGGCGACATGCGTCGCGTCAACATGCCATCCATGGAACACAAGGACGTGTACGACATGATTTACGACATCATGAACGACAAGCAGCGCAAAGACTATGAGGAATTCCTGGAATGCGACTTCTCGTTCGAGATCCCGAGTCTGGCGCGTTTCCGTGTCAACGCCTTCAACCAGAACCGCGGCGCGGCCGCCGTGTTCCGTACCATTCCCGAAAAGATCTTGACGCTTGATGATTTGAATGCACCCAAAATATTCATCGATATCGCTAACAACCCGCGTGGGCTGGTGCTGGTGACCGGACCCACCGGCTCCGGCAAATCCACGACGCTCGCGGCCATGGTCAACTATATAAACGAAAACGAGTTCGGCCACATCCTGACCATCGAGGACCCGATCGAATTCGTACATGAAAGCAAGAAATGCCTGGTCAACCAGCGCGAAGTGCATCGCCACACCTTGGGATTCAACGAAGCCTTGCGTTCAGCGTTACGCGAGGATCCGGATACCATCCTGGTGGGCGAGATGCGCGACCTGGAGACCATCCGCCTGGCGCTCACCGGTGCCGAGACCGGACACTTGGTGTTTGCCACTCTGCACACCAGCTCAGCAGCCAAAACCATCGACCGTGTGGTGGACGTATTCCCGGCAGCTGAGAAGGACATGGTGCGCTCGATGCTTTCGGAATCATTGCGCGCTGTGATTTCACAGTCGCTCTGCAAAAAAGTCGGCGGCGGCCGTATGGCAGTGCACGAGATCATGCTCGGCACACCCGCCATTCGCAACCTGATCCGTGAGAACAAGATCGCACAGATGTATTCGGCGATCCAGACCGGTCAGGCTAGCGGCATGATCACACTGGATCAGAATCTTACCGATGTCGTACGCAAGGGCATGGTCAGCAAAGACGAGGCCCGCATGTATGCGGTCAATAAAGATGCCTTCGCCTGAATAAGGTTCCACGGAGCAGGCAATGGAAAAAGATCAAGCCATCAAGTTCATCCAAGATTTGCTGCGGGCCATGGTCTCGCGCAAAGGCTCGGACTTGTTCATCACTGCAGGATTTCCACCTGCCATCAAGGTGGACGGACAAATCGCCGCAGCCACTGACAAGCCCCTAACCGCCGAGCAGGCGGGCTTGCTGGTGCGTGCCATCATGAATGACCGCCAGACCAAGGAGTTTGATTCCACCAAAGAATGCCAGTTCGCCATCAGTCCGCCGGGCATCGGGCGCTTCCGCGTCAGCGCCTTCGTGCAACAAGGCCGCATGGGTGCCGTACTACGCACCCTGAATACCGAGATTCCCGATTTCGACAAGCTGGGGCTGCCGCAGATTCTCAAAGACGTGGTCATGGCCAAACGCGGCATTGTTATATTCGTGGGCGCTACCGGTTCGGGTAAATCCACCTCCATCGCCTCGATGATCGGGCACCGCAACAAGAATTCCAAAGATCATATCGTAACCATCGAGGACCCCATCGAGTTCGTGCATCCGCATATCAGTTGCGTTATCACCCAGCGCGAGATCGGTGTGGACACCGATTCTTGGGATGTGGCACTCAAGAACACATTGCGCCAGGCGCCGGACGTGATTTTCATCGGCGAGATTCGCGATCGCGAGACCATGGACTACGCCGTGGCATTCGCTGAGACCGGACACCTGGTGTTGTCCACATTGCATGCCAACAGCACCAACCAGGCGCTCGACCGCATCATCAACTTCTTCCCTCCAGAGCGCCGCCAGCAATTGCTCATGGATTTGTCGCTGAACATCAGGGCGCTAATTTCGCAGCGTCTGGTAAGAAAACAGGGCGGTAAGGGACGCATACCGGCTGTTGAAATTATGCTCAATTCTCCATTGATTTCAGACCTTATCTTCAAAGCCGAGGTGTCTCAGATAAAGGAGATCATGGCTAAATCCACCCAGCTCGGGATGCAGACTTTCGATCAGGCACTGTTTGATCTTTTCGAGCAGGGACTTATCAGTTATGAAGATACGATCCGTAATGCCGATTCGCAAAACGAGTTGCGACTGCGCATTAAGCTGGAAAGCAAGCGGGACAAGCGTGCAGTGGACGAAGGCATCGAAGACTTGCGCGTCATTGACCAGGGCCAAGGCAGGAAATTCTGAATAACCACGCTGCCGTCAAAAAAATCTAACGCGAACACTCAATGGATATCAACCCATACCTCAAACTCATGGTAGAAAAGAAGGCTTCGGACCTGTATTTCACCAGTGATGCTCCGGTAAAAATAAAAATCGAGGGCCGGCAGATGCCGGTGGGCAAGACGGTGCTGACCGCCGACCTAGTCAGGGAAGCGGCCTACGGCATCATGAATGAGAAACAGGCACGCTCCTTCGAGGTCAAGCATGAATCCGATTTCGCCATTGCCGAGGAAGGCGTAGGGCGGTTCCGTGTAAACGTTTTCTTGCAGCGTGGCCAGGTGGCCATGGTGCTGCGCTATATTCCTTCCGAGGTACCACTGCTATCGGAACTTGGGCTGCCGGATGTGCTCAAGGAACTCATCATGCACAAGCGCGGTCTCTTGCTGGTGGTGGGCGCCACCGGTTCCGGCAAGTCCACCACCATCGCTGCCATGATGCGGCATCGCAATGAAAATGAGGCCTCACACATCCTCACCATCGAGGATCCGATCGAATACAACCATTCCAATGCACTTTCCATCATCAACCAGCGGGAGATCGGCCAGGACACGCTCTCGTATGCCAATGCCCTCAAGCAGTCCCTGCGTGAGGCCCCGGATATCGTGGTGATCGGTGAGTGCCGCGACCGGGAGACCATGGAAGCTTCCATCCAGCTGGCCGGCACCGGCCAGCTCGCGATCTCAACCTTGCACGCCAATAACGCGCACCAGACCATGGACCGCATCATCAACATGTTTCCCGAGCAGATGCACAAGCAACTGCTGATGGACCTATCCATCAACTTGCGGGCCATCGTTTCGCAACGCCTGGTGATGGGCAAGAACGGCAAGCGCCTGGCGGCGGTGGAGATCATGCTGAATACCCCGCACATCTCCGATCTGATCCTCAAGGGGCAGATAGACCGTATCCGCGAAGCCATGGAAGAAAGTTCAGAGCCCGGTATGCAATCCTTCGATGAGGCCCTGCATATCCTTTACAAGGACAGCAGAATAACCCTTGAGGAAGCTTTGCGATATGCCGACTCACGCGCCAATCTGGAAGCCAAGATCAATTTCGGATAATAGATTGCAAACACAAGTCTGATTGCAACGTAAAAGGGGAAAAACGTGAGCAATAATAAAAGTGTGAAATTAAATTTAATACTGTTGTTGTCAGTGACGGTTCTTTTGGGGAGTGCGCGAGCAGCACAATCGTCACAACCCACAGTACAGGCGTTCTTTTCCTATCCTCAGATTTCCGATGTGCAGATTTCACCGGATGGCCGTTATTTGGCCATGGTGGTGGCCGATAGCAAAACCGGGGAGGATCGTAAGGGTGTGGCGATTCTTGATCGTAGTGATCTCAAGGCGACGGCAGGATTTCACACCATCGGCGATCAGGATATCTATAAATATTGGTGGGCCAACGATGAGCGTCTGCTGGTGGCCACAGCGATTCAGACCGGAAGCTTGGACAGTCCGCTTGCGGATGGGAAATTATGGGGGATCAATGTAGACGGCAGTCAGCTCAAGTTGCTGTTGGGAAACGACCCCGACACATCTGAGCAATTCACACATATTAATTCTAGGCATCAAATCTATTACTTCTGGCACATGCTATACATACCGCCAGACGGCTCAAAGCAGGTTGTGGTGCAGACCTATGACCCTACTGGAGGTAGAAATCAAACCGATCAGGCCTATGCGCTAAATATATATGACGGCTCCCTGAGGAATATCGCTCACTCGCCCGCAGCGGATGGCATGCTGCTTACCGATAACACTGGCGCTGTGCGGTTGGCGACTGGGTCCAACACACTGACGGGAGTGGGCAAATTATTTTATCGCGCAACGGGGGACAGTGTTGACTGGAAGGATCTGAGTGCTCTCTACAAGCAGGATGACCCGGCTGATTCTCCCTTGCGTCCCTTGGGGTTTGCTGCCGACAATAAAACAGTCTATTGGTTAGGCCGAACTCAATCCATGACAACAGGCTTGTATGCATTGGACCCTGATACGCTGAAATCCACTTTATTATATGGAGATCCCGACTTTGATATGGGTAATCTGATCTGGTCCTTCGATTGGCAGAAGACCCAAAAAATCATCGCAGTCATGACCATGCCAGGCATGCCTGCGCTGCATATACTTGACGGCGATGCACCCAAAGCCGGCTATCTGGCCTCACTATACGATGCTTTTCCTGGCCAAATTGTGAACATCACCAGCAATACAAGCGACGGTTCGTTCATGGTGGTATTCGTTCATAGCGATCGCAATCCTGGCTCGTACTATCTCTTCAATGCCAAGGACAGCAAAGTCTCGCTGCTGTTCAATCTTTTGCCAGATATCGATCCACAGAAGATGGCGAACATGCAGCCTGTTAGTTTCAAGGCAAGTGACGGCACCACCCTGCACGGTTATCTGACACTGCCACCCGGCAGTAGCCGCAAGAATCTGCCGTTGATCCTGAATCCTCACGGCGGTCCACATGGTATCCGCGATGTATGGGGATGGGATCCGGAAGCGCAGTTTTTTGCGAGTCGAGGTTACGCGGTACTCCAGGTCAACTATCGCGGCTCCGGCGGTTATGGAATGAACTTCCAGGATATGGGATACCGCCATTGGGGCACTACCATGCAATCGGATTTAGCGGATGCGGTGCATTGGGCAATAACCCAAGGCATCGTTGATCCCAAGCGCATTTGCATCTACGGAGCAAGTTACGGCGGCTATGCAGCGCTGGAAAACAGCATTCTGTATCCCAACTTATATAAATGTACGGTAGGTTATGTGGGTCTATACGATCTTACGCTGGCGGACCGGGCATCTTTTGGTCATTTCGCTTCCGGACAACGTTTCGTGGACGTGGTGCTGGGTACCGATACCGCGACTCTCAAGGCCGAGTCACCTGTAAACCAGGCAGACAAAATCCACGATTCGCTGTTTTTGATCTATGGCGGTGCGGACAGGACCGTGGTGCCGGAAAATGCTGAGGAAATGATGGCCGCGCTCGACAAGGCCGGCAAGAAATATGAAGTATCGTATGAGCGCAACGAAGGCCATGGCTTCGGCAAACCGGAACACAACTTCGAGCTTTATACACGCATGCTGCAATTTTTTGACAAGAATATTGGACCCGACGCAACCCAGCACTGACTGAGATGCATATAAATGCAGACAGGGCGCCGTGAGGCGCCCTGATAGTTTTCATAGAATTACTTTGATTCAGCCAGTCGGAAATACACTGGCACCATCAAATACCGGCCCATCCACGCACACGCGTTTCATAGCAGGACCTGCAGGTGTTTGCACCTCTATGGCACAACCAGCGCAGCCGCCTACGGCGCAGGCCATGAACTCCTCCAGTGACACCTGGCTGGGTACACCAAGTTCCTGTGCCATATGGGCCGCGGCTTTGAGCATCGGCGTGGGGCCGCACGCGAAGATCTCGATCTCATGTAATGCTTTTTTATCCAGCGACTTGAGCCAGCGGCGTGCCAGATCGGTGACAAAACCGTCGTAACAGCCGGGATAACCCTGCTGGCTAGCGAGTCGGCTGGGGATGTTCCAGTCCTCCATGAGCGGCATGCAGCCGATGACTCCATCCGGCATTCCGGGCAGCAGGATCGTGGAAGGCCTCGACTTGAAGGGAAATGGTATTTCAGAGCCCATGAGCAGCAGGGGTTTCCAATTCGCACGCTTGTCCTGACGCAATGCCTCGGCCAGGAAGATCATGGGCGGTATCCCGACACCTCCGCCGATCAAAAGCGGCCGTGGTTTCTCAGGATGCAGTTCGAACGGCTGGCCGATGGGTCCCAGACTACTGACTACATCACCCCGCTGCCGTGCTGACAACAAGCGTGTGCCTTCACCCACGACTTTGTAAAGGCATTCGATCCATCCCTCATTACGCGAGACCCGCATGATGGACATGGGCCGGCGCATAGGCAGCGCTGCATCGCAGCTGAGATGGATGAAACTGCCAGGCAGCGCACGGCTGGCACACTCAGGCGCCTTCAGACGCAGCACGAATTGCTGGCCAGGAAATTGCTGCTGATCCAGGACTTCTGCGTCTTCCAAAAAAATTGTGCCGCGATGTGGTTTCGCGTGCGCGCTTTTTTTATTTGCAATATTCATTGTGCGATCAACGGCTGTTTATCATTTGCCCATCAACGTCGCCATCACCGCCATGCGCACGGCCACGCCGTTGGTCACTTGTTCCCGGATCACCGAGTGTGGCCCGTCGCAGACCTCGGAGGTGATCTCGATGCCGCGATTCATGGGCCCCGGGTGCATCACCAATACATCAGGTTTTGCGAGTTTCAGTCGCGCATTATTGAGGCCGTAACGTCGTGAGTAGTCACGTTCGTCCGGGATCAATCCCGCCTGCATGCGTTCCTTCTGGATGCGCAGCATCATGATCACGTCAACGCCTGCGAGCGCCTTATCCAGGTTGGTGTACTGTTCCCCGGTCAGGTCATCCGGCAGCAGTTCGGCAGGACCCGCGAAGCGTATTTCCCGCGTTCCGAGCACAGTGAGCGCATGCACCGCGGAACGCGCCACGCGCGAATGACGGATGTCACCGACGATTGCAACCGATAGTTTTTCGAAATTCTTGTGGTGCTGACGGATGGTAAGCACATCCAGCAGGCCCTGGGTTGGATGGGAAACGGAGGATTCGCCGGCATTGATGATGTGCACATGTGGCGGCGCATGTTGTGCCAGCATTTCCAATGTACCTGGTGCCTGGTGGCGTACCACGAACAGATCTGCATTCATGGCTTCCAGGGTATACAACGTATCCAGCAGCGATTCGCCTTTGGCAGTGGAGGAGAACGCCATGTCCGGTGTGATGACTAGAGCTCCGAGTCTGCGCGCCGCCAACTCAAATGAAGTGCGTGTGCGTGTGCTGGGTTCGAAAAACAGGTTGACGATGGTTTTGCCAGCTAGCAGATCGTACTGAGGGCTTGGGCTGCCGGGCTTTATGCGGAATTGCTCGGCACGATCAAGCAATCCGGTGAGGGTCTCACGTGGAAAATCAGCAAGGCTCAGCAGGTGCTGCAAATGTCCGTCGGGGTCGAACTGGTTATGGCTCATGCAGGCTTCCGCGTCGCATGCTTGTCATGGTTGTGAAACCAACTTTCCAGGATCACACAGGCGGCGACACAATCTATATCCCCCGGGCGGATTCTCCGCCGCCCCTGTTGACGCAATTCCTTGAGCCGCGCTTGCGCTTCATGTGATGACAGGCGTTCATCAACTGTGTGCACTGGTTGCGGGTAACGTTGCTCTAGGTCGCCGGCGAAACGCTGGGCGCGGCGGGAAATCTCCTGCTCGCTGCCATCCATAGTATACGGGAGACCGACCACCAGCAGGTCCGGCCTCCATTCCTGGATTAACCGGTCGATGGCCGGCCAGTCAGGTACGCCGTCCACGGCATTGATCAATCCCGCGGGCGTAGCGCTGCTGGTGATGCTCTGACCCACTGCTACGCCAATACGCCGCAAGCCGAAGTCGAAGGCCAGCGCACCCAGGGCGCCGGCCTCAGGCATGTCCGGCATCCCCCGTGAGTAACAACAGGTCTACGCCGATAAGCTGCGCGGCTGCCTGCCAGCGTTGCTCCACTGGGGTCTCGAAGATGATGCTGCGGTCAGCAGGCAAACTCAGCCATGAATTATTCGCCAATTCGGTTTCCAATTGCCCTGCGCCCCAGCCGGCGTAACCAAGCGCTACGAAGATTTTCTGCGGGCCCTGGCCACGCGCCATGCAGGCCAAAACATCCCGTGAACTGGTCACACCCAGCTGCTCATCCAGGATGAGCGTTGACTCCCACTTGCCGGGTGGTTCATGGATCACGAAACCGCGATCTATTTGTACCGGGCCGCCCTGGAATACCGGCTGTTGCCCCATATGCTGATCGACGACAGATATGGATAGCTGTTTGAAAATATCATTCAATACCATGTTGGTGGGTTTATTGATGACAATGCCGAGTGCGCTCTGGGCATTGTGCTCGCAGATATAGACCACGCTTTGGTGGAAATTAGGATCGTTAAGCGAAGGCATCGCCACCAGAAATTGATTGACGAGAAAATCCTGAGGCATGCGATCAAGTATCCGCAGAAGCTAGGTTCAGTACAAGTTGCATAAACATCAGCCGGTGCCGGCAGGCAGTTCGACGCTGCCACGGCGTGTATCCAGCTGACCTCCATTGAAACGCCACACATATATGAAGCGCAGCACATCTGTATCCTTGCGGAAATTTTCTGGAAATGGCGCGAAAGGCGCCGCCAGTCGCACGATCTTGGTGGCGGAGTCATCCAACAATGGATACGGCGAAGGCTGGCGCAAGATGAGGTCGCGGATGCTGCCATCGGCATTCAAGGCCACTTCCAGTGCCAGCGAGCCTGATAGATGTTGAGCGCGGATCTGCGGCGGCAAATTGAGGTTGCCGATATGCTCAACCTTGCGTCGCCATGCATCCAGATATTCCGCATAGCGCGAAGCGCGTGCATTCACTGAGACGAAGGCCTCGCGTGGATTGGGATTGGTGGCTTCCGGCAATTGCAACGGATCATCCGTGGGCATCAGTGAGTCATCGCCTTGGGTTAGCAGGCGTGCTACCAGTACGCGAGGATCGGGGCTGCTGGGTGATGGTTGCGAGCGGGCATTGGCATGCCGGCTGGTCTCGGTACGTGTGGTAATCACGGCATTACTGTCGGAGGCCGAGGCAGTATTCAAGCCCTTGTAATCGCTGATTTCTGTCCCACGTCCGGCATTGGTTTGCACATCTTCGCCATCCGGCAGGCCGGGGTTGTCGACCGCTGACGGCATCGATAATGGGCTCTGTGGACGCACCAGTTTGCGGGTATTGCCCTCGCCATTCTGATTAGCCTGCGCGATATAGTCCGCCTGTGAAGGCGGCACCACGCTGCGCGTCTGTACCAAGGTAACTTCCAATGTGGAACCACCACCTGGTTTGCCGGGTGTAAAAGTAATTCCGAGAATGATGATGGCATGCACGAGTACCGCGAAGAATAATGTGGTCACCAGCCGTTCGCGCGAACTGATGTGAGGTGCGCTTGCTATGATTGCGTTCATATGCGCCGCTTTTCTGATAGTTTGCGCGCGACCACCAGCATAAATTGCTCAGCGATATTGAGGCCATAAAGTTTGTCTAGCTCGCGAGCGCAGGTGGGGCTGGTGACATTGATTTCGGTCAAATAATCCCCGATCACATCCAGGCCTACGAACAACAACCCTTTGTCCCGCAATGCGTGTGCTACCTGCCCACAGATCCAGCGGTCGCGGTCCGTGAGTGGAACGCCTATACCATTGCCGCCAGCCGCGAGATTGCCGCGGGACTCACCAGGCGCGGGCACACGTGCCAATGCATAGGGCACCGGTACGCCATCGATCAGCAGTATGCGCTTATCGCCTTCACTGATTTCAGGAAGATATTTCTGCGCGATCGTAAGACGCGTCCCGTGTTGTGTAAGCGTTTCGAGTACCACTGAAAAATTTGGGTCACCTTCCGCGATTACGAACACCAGAGTGCCGCCCATGCCTTCCAGGGGTTTCAATACGATTTTCTTATGTTCGACGAGAAACTGACGGATACGAGCCATGTCGCATGTCATGAGGGTTGGCGGGCAGCACTGTGGGAACCAGGCGGTGTAAGCCTTTTCATTAGCATCCCGTAAGGCCTGGGGTCTGTTAATGACCAGGGCGCCGGCCTGCTCGGCTCTATCCAGCACGTAGGTACTGTAGATGTATTCCATGTTAAACGGCGGATCCTTGCGCATCAGGATCACATCCACAGAACCGAGACCCAGGTCGCGTTCCTCCCCGAAGCAGAACCAGTTGCGGGGTGTATCGCTGACCTTGAGTTGACGTGAACGTGCACGGGCTTCGCCGTCACGTAAATACAAATCAGACTGTTCTAGGTAAAACAACGTCCAGCCACGTGCCTGGGCCGCCAATAGCATGGCCAAGGTCGTGTCTTTGGCGGGTTTGATGGAACCGATGGGGTCCATGACCACGGCAAGTTTGATGGCGGCCTGGGACATGACTGGGTTCACAACCTCCGGATTGATGTGGCCGCTAAGAGTACTTGAAGTCCTATTGCTTTCAATGGATTAAGCATGGATTTTATGCTAAAACCTTCAATATGGACGCTACCTTTAGGGGGTAACATGCAGCATTTTACCGGACCCCGGGGCTCCCGGCTGGAATAGTGTGGGTTGAAAAGGGTCTGGACGTTCCAGCAGGTTAATATGACGCCGCTAGGTGGCTCCAAAGCCGACTTGGCATGAGGAGTCAATGGTTGGTGGAGGTTAGTGTGGCCAGCGAACAAGCCAATGGTGATCTTAAGGGCCTGAAGGTTCTTGTTATTGACGACAGCAAGACCATCCGCCGTACCGCCGAGACTTTGCTGTCGAAAGAAGGCTGCGAGGTGCTCACGGCCGTGGATGGCTTCGAGGCGCTTTCCAAGATCGCCGATCACAAGCCAGACATTATCTTTGTGGACATCATGATGCCGCGGCTGGATGGCTACCAGACCTGCGCATTGATCAAGCACAATCAAACATTCAGAACTACCCCGGTCATCATGCTCTCAAGCAAGGATGGATTGTTCGATCGCGCCAGGGGACGCATCGTCGGTTCCGAGCAGTATCTAACTAAACCATTCACTAAAGACGAATTAGTGGATGCGATCCATCACCATGTGCGCAAAAGTGCCGATGCAGCAAAGATATCCGGTGAAGATTAATTTGCAGGAGACCCCAAGATGGCTACCGTACTGATCGTTGATGACTCCCCGACTGAAATCCATGTACTCAAAACATGGCTGGAAAAGAATGGTTTTGAAACTCTGACTGCCGAGAGCGGTGAGGAAGGTATACAAAAGGCGCGCGCTAAAAAACCCGATGCCATCATCATGGACGTAGTCATGCCTGGCATGAGCGGGTTCCAGGCCACGCGCCAGCTTTCCAAGGATCCCGAAACATCATCGATCCCGGTGGTGATGGTCACCACCAAGGATCAGGAGACCGACAAGATCTGGGGCATGCGCCAGGGCGCGGTTGCCTACCTTCCCAAACCGGTCACCGAGAGGCAGGTGATCGACAAAATTCGTGAAGTGACGCACGGCTGATATGGCTACGGCACTCGCTGACCTCCGCAACCGGCCTTTTGACCTGCTTCAGGAGCTCGAACGTCGCAGTCGCGTAGCGGCATCTGGTCGCGGCCGTGAGGCCGCGCAGCAGGAGGAATGGGTGGGTGTCGGTTTCCGCGTGGCCAATACCTATCTGGTGGCGGCGCGCGAAGAAGTACGCGAGGTATTGCCATTCCCCGGAATCACAAAACTGCCAGGCGCTAAGCCATGGCTGCTGGGGCTCGCCAATGTGCGTGGTCAGTTGCTGCCGGTGACAGACCTGAATCTTTTTTTTGGAGGCGCACCCACGGATATCGGCCGCATGACACGCGTGCTGTTAGTGAACCATCCTGATATCCCTGCAGGCTTACTCGTCGATGAGGTGCGCGGCTTCCGGCGTTTCGTGCTTTCAGAGCGGGTGGAAACCATGCCGGAACTACTGCCAGGAATGACGCCGTTTATCGCAGGTGCCTATAGCGCCGGCGATGAGCTTTGGGGCGTGCTGGGAGTGCCGGGATTGGTTGAAAACCCTATGTTCCTGGACGCTGCCCGATGAGTTAGTTTGAAGGGCATTCACCGGAACCTGATTTGAAACAGACTTTATTAAGGTGACCAAAATGGCTGAGATACAGAAACGTTCCAATAAAGCCTTGTATTTGTTGCTGATACCGGCACTCATTTTGATCGGACTGGCGGTCTGGGATTTGCTTGCCGTGGCTAGCAATTCCAGTCATGACGACCAATTCACGGCATTGAACGCACAGCAATCATTGTTTTCCCAGACCCTGGCACGCTCGTCGGACCTGGCGGTGGCCGGCAATAATGATGCATTCCAGGATTTGCTCAACACCCGCGACAAGTTTGATGCATCCATCAAACTTATGATCAACGGTGATCCGAAAACTCTAATGCCGCCAGCCGGCGGCGAAATCTTGTCAGAGGTCAATGTGCTCCAAGGCCAATGGAATCAGGCACGTACGGCTGTACAGACCATACTCAGCGCGCACGATTCGATCCTGGTAGCTAATCAGGCGGCGGCTGGCATAAACCAGGCCATGCCCGGCCTGATCCAGTCTTGGGATGACTTCAGCGATCAGCTTGCCAAAAGCGGCACAGGACGAAATGCCGTGGTGTATGCCGCCAAACAAACCTATAACGGCCAGATCATACAGCGTGATGTGAACCTGCTGGTGACCGGTGGCCATAGCGACACGGGCTTCGTGGGCAAGGAACTGCCGGAATCTATTCAGGACTTTACGCGCATCACACGCGGCATGCTGGATGGAAATTCGCAGCTCGGCATCACCGCCATCACCGATCCTGGACTGTTGACTCCCTTGCGCAGCATCAATGAACAATTCGGAAAACTCAGCAACAACCTCATTTCCATTACACCGTTGGTTAATCTGCTGGTAAATGTGCAGAAGGCGAACCAGACGATTCAAACCCTCAGCGACCAGATGTTGACCACTACCCAGGCTATCGATACCAGTTACCGTCAGTCGATTGGCAACAGCGTGTTCAGGCCAATAGTGGCTTATGCATTGGGAGCCATCGGCGTGTTACTACTGCTCATTATCCTCTGGATATATGTGATTGGCGGCGACGCACGCCGTACTGTGCATATGCAGCACGACCAGAATGAACGTAACCAGCAGGCCATTCTGCGACTCCTGGACGAGCTTGGCTCCCTGGCGGATGGCGACCTCACGGTGCAGGCGACCGTCAGCGAGGACATCACCGGCGCCATTGCAGACTCCATAAATTACGCCCTCGAGGCCTTGCGTGGCCTGGTGCGAACCATCAACGACACCGCGGTGCAGGTGGATGCCGCCGCCCGCCAGACCCAGGCCACGGCCACACATCTGGCGGAAGCTTCCAAGAATCAAAGCAAGCAGATCAATACCGCATCCACATCCATTACCCAGATGGCGCACTCCATCGAGCAGGTGTCCTTGAATGCCGACCGTTCCTCGAAAGTGGCGCAACAATCCGTGGACATCGCCCACAAGGGCGGCGAAGCGGTGCGCCGTACCATCGACGGTATGAACAACATCCGTGAAACAATCCAGGAAACCTCCAAGCGCATCAAGAGGCTGGGCGAATCCTCACAGGAGATCGGTGACATCGTGGAACTCATCAACGACATCGCCGAACAAACCAACATCCTGGCCTTGAACGCCGCGATCCAGGCATCCATGGCCGGTGAGGCGGGCCGTGGTTTCGCGGTGGTGGCCGATGAAGTTCAGCGTTTAGCCGAACGATCCGCCAATGCCACACGGCAGATTGAGGCACTGGTGAAGACCATTCAGACCGATACCAATGAAGCGGTGATTTCGATGGAACAGTCCACCGCGGGTGTGGTGAGCGGCGCGCAACTTGCTGAAAATGCCGGTACCTCGCTGGATGAAATCGAGAAAGTGGCCAACAACATCGCCACCCTGGTGCAGAGCATCTCCAGCTCGGCGCGTCAGCAGGCCCAGACCGCTGGTGAGATGACGCGTACCATGAACGTGATTCGCGAGATCACTGCCCAGACCACCGAGGGCACCATGACCACGGCCCAATCCATCGGTAAGCTCGCGGCCCTGGCCACAGAAATGCGCAAATCGGTGTCCGGCTTCAAATTGCCGGGTGGCGGCAACCAGGAAACCATGGTCATCACGCCACGGCAAATGCAAGGCGATGTGGCGTAACCATGCGTAGGATTTCGATGGTGCAGGCATGAGCCAGGTCGCTTCCGACTCGCTGCTATGGATCAAGAACGAACTTGATCACACTTTGGCGCGGGCGCGGCAGGCACTTGAAGCGTATGTCGAGCATCCGGATGGTGAGGAACCACTAAACCAATGCCTTGAGCTCCTGCACCAGGTGCAGGGCACATTGCGCATCGTCGAAGTGTACGGTGCCGCGATGCTCGCCGAGGAAATGGAATCGGTGGTGCGCGGCCTTAAATCCGGAGAACTGCAGCGCAGTGACGCAGCCTTCGAAGTGCTCATGCGCGCCATGCTGCAACTCCCCGATTACCTGGAACGGGTCATCGGTGGCCGGCGCGACATGCCATTGGCGCTGCTGTCACTGCTCAATGATTTGCGTGCAGTGCGCAGTCAGCCGCTGTTGTCCGAGAGTGCCTTGTTTGCCTACAACCTGGCGGGACGTTCCGCGAGCGTTGTGGGGCACGTGGCTGCAACCAAAGCTGTGGACATCAAGAGTCTTGCGGGCAGGTTGCGTCCGAAGTTCCAGATGGCCTTGCTCAGCTGGTACAAAGGTGATCAAGCTGAAAAACACCTTGCAGTACTGGCCGATACTGCAGAAAAACTTGAACAGGTTGCTACAACACCCGCGGTTTTTGAGCTCTGGTGGATCGTGGGCGGCATCATCGAGGGTTTGCGTGAGGACGGTATTGCCGCGGACGTGAGTCTCAAGCAATTGCTCGGTCAGGTTGACCGGCAGATCAAACGGCTCGTCGATCAGGGTGAGTTGCAAGTAGCGGAGGATCCTGCCAAAGAGCTGGTCAACAACCTGCTTTACTTCATCGGTCGTGCCACGACCAACGGCCAACGCATCGCGGCCATCAAGGAATCCTTCAAACTCGGTGAGCTGCTGCCCGTGGCCAGCGAGGCCGAGGAAAACCGGGAGAAGATTGCGGCTCCCAATATCAATCTGATGCGTACGGTATCGGTGGCCATTCAGGAAGACATCACACGCATCAAAGATACGCTCGATATCTTTGTGCGTATGGGCAAATCCGAAACCGTTGAACTTGCGCCACTGGATATATTGCTCAAGAAAGTAGCGGATACCCTGAGCGTACTAGGATTGCCCAAGCTGCGCGCTTTGCTTGAAGTCGAGCGCGGGCACCTTAAGGATATTCTCGAAGGTCGACGCGTGCCGGATGAGGGCGCGACCATGGAGATCGCCAGCGCCATCGTGCGGGTCGAGAACCAGCTCGACGAAGCCATGATGGGACTGATAACGCCCGCAGGCAGTGAACAGGCCGGCAGCCTTCCTGGAGGAGGAGAGCGCACCGGTCTGCGTGATGTCCAAAACGCTGTCATCCGCGAGTCCATTATCAACCTGGCGCGCATCAAGGAAGCGATCGTTGATTTCGTGAATGACCCATCCAATGTGGACAGTCTGCAATCCTTGCCGCAACGCATCCGTGAAATCCAAGGGAGTCTGCGTTTCCTACAGATGGAGCGCGTAGTGGTGCTTTTGGAAAGCATGCGCCAGTATATCCGGCAGCGTTTGTTGGCCGGCAACGGCATGCCCACGCAGAATGAACTGGACCGCATGGCTGACGCCATCGTCAGCGTCGAATTTTATCTTGAAGCTATCCAGCAAGGCCGCGGCAACCCGTTGTCCATGCTCGACAATGCTGAAGCCTGTGCTGCCAACCTGGGATTCCCCGTAGGCAAGGCGTACTCGGACGACGCTCCAGAAGCCGGCATCAGCCATGAAGCTGTTTCCACGGTCGGTCTGGTATCGTCGGTGGCGGAGGCCGAGAACATTGTCATCGAACCCACGTCCACAGTTGCCGTGGAGGATAGCGCATCGTCACCTGCGATAAATATTTCCGCACAGGTTTTCCCATCAACGCCGCAACCGCCCGCAAAGCCAGTCGATTTGCCTTTAGAGGCACCCCTAAAACCGACACAGCCTTCGGCCGCTGGGCCTGCTGTGGTGCCGATGGGCGAAGTGGATCCGGAAATCCTCGAGATCTTTCTGGAGGAAGCCCAGGAAGAAATGCAATCATTGCGCGAAAACTTCCCGCGCTGGCGTTCCAATCCGGCCGATCGCGAGGCACTCACCACAGTACGGCGTTCTCTGCACACACTGAAAGGCAGCGGCCGCATGGTAGGCGCTCGTCTGATTGGCGAATTTGCCTGGTCTTTCGAGAACATGTTGAATCGGGTAATCGATCAGACCATCGAACCCACAGATGAAATGTATGCATTACTGGAGCGCGCTATCTCGTCACTGCCGGAATTGGTAGAACAACTCGAAGTAGGTACCACGCCGCGCAGTGATATCCAACCGCTCATGGAAGCCGCCATCGCCTTCAGTAGTGGCGAGCAGCCGATGCTGCCACCCATGGTGGCGAGCCAACAAAGCCCTGCAAGTGAATCGCATCCGCCGCCACGCAAACGAAATAAACGTTTGGCGATGGCGGCCGAGGTACCGGCTGCCACCGAATCAGACATGGATTCCCGTTTGCACGCCATCTTTACCCGAGAGGCTGAAGGCCATCTAGGGGTGCTGGCAGCATTCCTTGATCAGGCCAAAATTAAACCCGATAAGCGTGTGCCGGATGAGGATGTGGTGCGTGCCATGCATACCTTGTATGGAAGTGCCTCGATGGCGGGGATTTCAAGCATGGCGGCGTTAACTGAACCTGTACAGCGCTATCTGATGGACCTGAGCGCCCAGGATTTGCCCATGCCTGAAAGCGTCCTGGTGTTGCTTGCCGATGTGCAGGAATCAGCACACGCCATGATTAAAGCGCTCAACACCGGTCATAGCACCGCAGCAGTCGATGAAAATCTGCTCAAGCGGGTCAACCTACAACTGCAGCCAATCACAGCAGGGATACAACGGCACGGAACAGTTAAACACGCAGTTACCAAGCGGACAGAGCAATCTCTACGCTATGTACAACTCTCTGATCTCAGTGATTTTGATCCGGACCTGGCAGCAATATTTTTCGAAGAGGCCACAGAGCTGCTGGATTCCACCGACAGCACACTCAATCAGTGGTCGCAGAAGCGGGATGATTCCCAGCTGGTGATGCAATTACAGCGCAATCTGCATACGCTCAAGGGCGGTGCGCGTATGGCAGGCTTGACCCCTGTGGGCGACCTCAGCCATGAACTGGAAACGGTGCTGACTGATGTGGTCGATGGCCGTATCCCTGTATCCACGGAACTATTGACACTGCTCAACCGATCAGTAGACCGTCTGCATCGCATGCTCGAACAGAGCCATGCCAGCAAACCCATTGTGGATGCTGCAGATCTTGTGGCGAACCTACGCCAGTTCCACGGCCACACTGTGGATGAGGAACTGGAAACGGAACGGCCTGAGGACCGGTTTGAATCAAGACCATCATTTGTGACGCCACCGCCTGTCAGGGAATTGCCTCCGCTACCGAAGGAAGCCGAAATTGAAGCCGAAGCCGATGCCGAGGCGGAAAGCGACACTGAAGAACCCATAGCTGCGGCGGAAGCCGCATTGGGTGGCGCTTCAGAACGCCGCACCGCCTCGCGCATCCAGCATGAGTTGGTGCGCGTGCGCGCGGATCTGCTGGAAAATGCGCTCAACTACGCCGGTGAAGTTGGTATATACCGTTCGCGCCTGGAACAACATGTGCATTCCATTAATTTCAACCTCGGAGAACTTGAGCAGACAGTGGTGCGTCTGCGTGACCAGCTGCGCAAACTGGAGATCGAAACCGAAGCACAGATCCTGCATCAGTTCCAGCAGGAGAGCGGCAAGCTTGGTAACCCACAATTCGACCCACTGGAGCTGGACAGATATTCCATGCTGCAACAACTGTCGCGCGCGCTGAGCGAATCCACTAGCGACCTGGTCAGTTTGCAGAACTTGTTGCTGAATCAGGCGCGTGAGGCAGAGACGCTGTTATTGCAGCAGTCACGCGTCACCACCGAACTCCAGGACGGTCTCATGCGTACTCGTATGGTCCCGTTTTCACGGCATGCGCAACGCCTGCGCCGCGTGGTACGCCAGACCGCCGACGAAGCATACAAACAAGTGGACATAAAATTCCTCGGTTCCGAAGGTGAGATGGACCGCCAAGTGCTGGAGCGCGTGCTGGCCCCGCTCGAGCATATGCTGCGTAATTCCGTAGTCCATGGCATCGAAACACCGGAAGTACGCAAGCAGCTCAAGAAACCTGCCGAGGGTGCTATCAGCATCACGCTCAGTCGCGAAGGCTCCGAAGTGGTCATGGAAGTGATGGATGACGGCAGTGGCCTGGATCTGCGCGCTATTCGCAGCAAGGCTGAAGAGATGGGCCTGACACCCATGAATGCAAAACTCAGTGAGCGCGAAACCATGGCCCTGATTCTGGAACCGGGTTTCTCCACTGCCGACCAAGTCACCCAATCGGCCGGCCGCGGTGTAGGCATGGATGTGGTGGCGAATGAGATCAAACAACTCGGCGGCACACTGCGGATTGATTCCACCCCTGGCAAGGGCGCCAAGTTCACTGTGCGTTTGCCATTCACGCTCGCCATCACACAGGCGCTACTAGTGACCATGGCGGAACAAGCTTACGCCATCCCCTTGACGAGTATCGAGGGTATCGCACGCATACCGCGCACCGAGCTTGAGCGTCTGATGGCCACGGAAAATCCCGCTTATCTATACGGTGGTCGCCCGTACCAGTTGCAGCATCTATCGACATTACTTGGTATCGGTGCACCACAGTTCCCTGACGAACTGACTACTGTGCCGCTGCTGTTGGTGCACGGCACGGATGCCAACATCGCGCTTATTACTGAAGGCATGCAAGGCAGCCGCGAAGTGGTGGTTAAATCCGTGGGTCCGCAGGTGAGCAGTATCCGTGGCATTTCGGGCGCCACAATTCTGGGCGACGGCAGCATCCTGCTGATCCTGGATGTTTCGGTCCTGACTCGCAGCATGACTCAAACAGCTGAAAATGCGCTCGAAGTACTGGAACGCGAAGCACCCAAGGAGGATACACGCATCTTTGCCATGGTGGTGGACGATTCCATCACCGTACGGCGTGTAACTCAGCGCCTGCTGGAGCGCTATGGTATGCGCGTTATCACAGCCAAAGACGGCGTCGATGCGCTGGCGCTATTACAGGATAACTTACCCAATATCATGTTGCTGGATATCGAGATGCCGCGCATGGATGGCTATGAACTGGCGCAACACATGCGCAATGATGAGCGCTTCAAGAAGATACCCATCATCATGATCACATCACGCACCGGCGAGAAACACCGCAAACATGCCATGGAGATTGGTGTGAATAAATATCTGGGCAAGCCGTATCAGGAAACCGAGTTGCTGGAGAATATCCAGGAGTTGGTCGGTAATTTTCATCCGCAACATACGCACTGGGAATGAACTGTCATGACACAGGCTCTGGAAGAGGTCTATAGCCTGCTGATCCCGTTCGCAGGCGGCAAGCTTATCCTGCCACGCCTGTCGGTGGCGGAGGTCATGGGTTACACGCGTCCACGACCGGTACGGGGCGCCCCCCAGTGGCTGTTGGGACTTATCAATTGGCAGGGCCAGGAAATACCGCTGATTTCCTTCGAGGGTTTGTGCAGCCGCAAGATACCCGAACGCGCCAATCGCACACGCATTGCCATCATGTACACCATTAATGGGCACATGGATCCGCCGGTGTTCGCCCTGATGACCCAAGGCTATCCCTATCTGGTGCGTGTGAATGCCACCGTGCTGAGCGTGGATCCTGAAAACGCCTACAGTGAAGACGCGCCGGTGATGAACCGCTTGCGCATGGCCAACGAAAGGCCAGTCATCCCGGATTTGGAAGCCATCGAAGACAAGATTCTGGAAGCCATGCCACACCGGCGTGCCGCTGGCTCATCAAGCTAGGATCTATTAATCGCAGGGTGATGAAAGCCTTACGGCTTTAACAGCAGACGTCTCAGCGAATGGCCCTCGGTATTCAACACCACTCTGTCGACATCCAGTATCTGTGGTGTCGCGAAACACAGCTAAAAATTTTCGAAGATTGCGGAAATACATAGCCTTCCCTGGCATCAAGACCCTATTTAGTTAGCACATTTTCACCCGCAACTACATATTACGCGTCCAAAAGAGACTAACCGCAAAGCGTTGTTGCAAACTCAACATCTGAACATGTAACTCGGCAAGGTGAAAATAACCTAGGCATACACTTGTGCGGCACTTGACAAGATGGTGAAGCGCAAGCTACCGTCTGCGCCCATGAACGTACAACGTGTTAATCAGGCATGGTGGTGGCGGCCCAGAGGAGTGGCTGCGGGTTAACCCTGTCTGATTGGCGCGCATTGGCGTCAGGAATTTGGAAAAGGCCCGCAGAAATGCGGGCCTTTTTCTTTAGCGAAGCGGAATGGAGTGCAACCAATATGTTTTTCGTACTCAGACCAGAAGTAACTGATAGCGAACGCGAACGGCTGTTCGCGGAGCTACGCGCAAAGGATATGACAATGCTCTCAGTCACCGGCAACGGCAACCGTGCGTTTGCGCTTGTGGGACCAAGCTCGGTGATGGAGGGTCTAGCACTCGACCGTCATCCGTTGGTTGAAGAAGTCGTACGCGAAAAAGCACCCTATAAGCGTGCAAGCCGAGCATTGCATCCCGAAGATACGGTGGTATCGATTGGAGGCGTTCTGGTCGGCGGTGATCGATTCGTGGTGATCGCCGGACCCTGCGCGGTTGAGAGTGCAGCACAAATCAATGCGGCCGCTGCGGCTGTAGCGACCGGTGGTGCACAGGCATTGCGCGGCGGCGCCTACAAACCGCGAACCAGCCCCTATAGCTTCCAGGGACATGGGCCGAATGCGCTCCTGTTGCTGGCAGCGGCTTCCAAACATTACGGTCTGCCGGTCGTTACCGAGATTCTCGATGCCGCGGATCTCCCGAGTTTTGTAGGACATGTGGGCGCTCTTCAGATCGGCGCGCGCAACATGCAGAACTACTCGCTACTGCGTGCGGTCGGCAAGAGCGGAATGCCCGTGGTCCTCAAACGCGGACTGTCGGCAACGGTCGAGGAACTGCTGCTCGCTGCCGAGTACATCCTTAACGAAGGCAACAATGGGGTCGTGTTGTGCGAGCGTGGCATACGCACCTTCGAGACCGCGACACGCAACACGCTTGATCTTAACGCCGTGGCTTGGCTCAAGCGTAATACGCATCTGCCGGTGCTTGTCGATCCATCGCACGGAACCGGAATGGCAGAACTAGTCGCGCCACTTGCCAAGGCCGCTGCGGCTGTGGGCGCCGACGGGCTGTTGATTGAAGTTCATCCATCACCTGCCGAAGCTTTGTCCGACGGTCGCCAATCACTAACGCCGGAAAACTTTGTGCGTCTGATGCGGGAATTGCGACCGTTCGTCGAAGCTTCTGGCAGACGGCTATGAAAAACTCGTGTGTTGTGCTGGTCCGTCGACTTGATGGAGCCTTCGATCCGCTCAAGGTCTATGCTTCCGCTGCCAAGACGGCAGCGGGTCCGACAGCGTTGTTCGAAACCGCGGACGCAGGTGCGCAGGAAAGCGCTCAGAGCCTCATTTTCCTTGACCCATGGCTGAGCATCACTGCGCGCGATGGCGAGGTGTGCCTTGCCACCCGTAGTGCACAAGCCGAAGCGCTCACCGCGGAGATCACCGCTCATATCGGCAGGGAACATGAATCACGTGGCGCCGTGCGCGTATTCCGCTATGCACCGCCGGTACCGGCCGAGTCGGACGAAGCCGCGCTTCTTGGTGCGCCTTCCGTTCTCGATCCACTGCGCGCAGCAATCCTGGGTCTCGCTAATACTGACAATGCCGCCCGCATCTTCGGTTTTGGTTGTTTTGCCTACGATTTGGTCGGTGCGTTTGAAACCCTGACGCCGGCAGCTTCCGATCCGACTGGCTATCCTGATTATTCCTTTCACCTCGCAGGCGCCGTGATCGCGATTGACCACCGCCATTCAAGTACCACACTCGCGGTACTCGCGCCATCCGGTGACGGTATCGCCGCACGGCGCAGACTCGGTGAGCTCACGCGTGTGTGTGAGGAAGCGCCGGCTTACTTGGCCGACGAAATTTCTCCAGTTTCGGCACACACGGCACTCTCCGATGCGGACTATGCCATGCTCGTCGAGCGTTCGCTCCAACACATCGCGGCTGGAGATGTATATCAAATCGTCGCATCACGCGCGTGGGAAACGCCCTGTGCAAATCCACTCGCAGCCTATGTACGTCTGCGCTCAGCCAATCCGAGTCCATACATGTTCTACCTGGCTGAAGATGATTCGGTTCTGCTGGGGGCCTCTCCGGAAAGCGCGCTCAAGGTCAAGTCCGCAAGTCGGCATGTGGAAATTCGCCCGATTGCAGGAACCCGTCCGCGTGGACGCAATACAGCTGGCGGCATTGACACCGAGCGCGACTCACGGCTCGAACTCGAACTCAGGCTCTCAGCCAAGGAGATCGCCGAACATGTGATGCTCGTGGATCTCGCTCGTAACGACATCGCCCGCGTCGCTGTACCAGGAAGCCGGCGCGTCACGGAACTTATGCAGGTGGAGCGCTACTCACATGTCATGCATCTCGTTTCACGGGTTGCAGGTGAGCTTGCAACCGGACTCGATGCGCTGCATGCGTATCGGGCGACACTCAACATGGGAACGCTGACCGGTGCGCCCAAAGTACGTGCCGCGGAGCTCCTGCGTCGTTACGAACCGGCGCGGCGTGGGCCTTACGGCGGTGCCGTCGGCTATCTAGCAGCGAACGGAGATCTCGATACTGCCATCGTGATCCGCTCGGCATTAGTACGGGGCGGTATTGCGCGCGTACAGGCAGGTGCGGGCATCGTCGCGGATTCTGACCCGATTGCCGAGGCAGACGAAACTCGACGCAAGGCCGGTGCAGTGCTCGCAGCGCTCGGTGCTCGCGCGGAGATCGCCCATGGCTAAACGCAGTCCCTCGATATTGTTTTTGGACAACTATGATTCCTTCAGTTTCAGCTTGGCCGATGAATTTCTGCGGCTCGGCAGCCGCGTTGAGGTGTGGCGCAACGATGCGCCGCTGGAAATATTGGACAAGCGGCTCGATGCTCACGATTTGCTGGTGGCATCCCCTGGGCCAGGTCGTCCCGAGGACGCCGGTGTGCTGATGCCACTGCTGGTACGGGCTGCCGGTCGGCGCCCTGTATTCGGTGTGTGTCTTGGCCATCAGGCGCTTGCTACAGCCTTCGGCGGTACTGTCGGGCGAGCGCCGCGGCTCGTACATGGAAAATCCAGCGAAGTCTGCCACGACAATCAGGGAATTTTTGCGGGACTCACCGAACCCTTCGTCGCGGGGCGCTATCACTCACTCGCTGTCACTGGCGTACCCCCGGGATTCCGGATGACCGCCTGGTTGGAGGAAGATGGCATCCGAGTTCCGATGGCGATGGAAAATCCGGAGCGCCGCTTGCTGGGTGTGCAATTTCATCCAGAATCCGTACTAACCAGAGATGGAAGCCGGTTGATCGAACGGGTGCTGGCGTGGGCATCGCCATGAACGCGGTGCTGGAAAGGCTATATCGGCGTGAGGATCCTGAACCAGAGGAACTGGAAAGCTTGTTCGCGCGGTTGATTGCCGGTGAACTTGATCCAGTGCTGCTCACAGCTTTGCTCGTCACGCTCAAAGTAAAAGGCGAGCGTGGTTCAGAAATTGCCGCCGCCGCCCGGGCATTGCGCGCTGCTGCCCGGCCATTTCCACGACCGGATTATCTATTTGTTGATACCTGCGGAACCGGCGGTGATGGACGCGGCACTTTGAACGTGTCGAGCGGTGTTGCACTGGTTGCTGCAGCCTGTGGCCTGCCGGTTGCCAAGCATGGCAACCGTTCAGTGTCGTCGCGTTCGGGATCAGCAGATGTTTTCGAGGCAGCCGGCATAAACGTACGCGTCGATGCCGGCACTGCGCGACGTGCGCTCGATGAAGTCGGGATCTGCTTCCTGTACGCACCGGATTATCATCCGGGCATTGCACATGCCATGCCAGTACGCCGAGCACTGGCAACGCGCACACTTTTCAATCTCATCGGACCACTGGTCAATCCTGCAGCCCCACCTTGTCAGTTAGTTGGTGTGTATGCGCCTGGATATGTTGCGCCACTCGCCGAGGCCCTTGTCACACTCGGCGTCGAATGCGCCCTGGTTGTCCACGGCGGCGGTCTTGACGAGATCGCATTGCACTCGCCGACGCAGGCCGCGCACATCAGTAAAGGTGAGATCGAATATCTCGAGATCACGCCTGAAATGGCAGGATTCGTACGCCAGCCATTGGAGGCGCTCGCAGGTGGCAGCCCGCAAGAGAATGCAGCCGTACTCGAGGCGACGCTGGCCGGAGGTGGCCCAAGCGCCTATCGAGATGCGATAGCGCTTAACACTGGTGCCCTATTGTGGATTGCTGGACATGCATCAGACATTCGAGCCGGCGCACAGTTGGCGGTGTCAGCGCTCGTCGACGGACTTGCTGTCGACAGACTGGCTGGCCTGCGAGCCATTTCCAATGGTGCTTGAAGCCATTCTTGCTGCCAAGCGCAGGCGGCTTGCCACGCAGTCACCCCGCGGTGTACCTGCGGCGTCACTGCGCACAGGCTCGGGCCTGGCCGCAGCGTTCGCGAATCCATGGCCGGCCTTAATTCTGGAGTGCAAGGCAGCGTCACCTTCGGCCGGCATGCTGATCGCCGACTATAATCCGGCGGCGCTTGCTGCGGCTTACAACGGTATCGCCGATGCGATATCGGTACTCACCGAGCCCGAGTTTTTCGGTGGTGACCTTGCGCACCTCGCCGTGGTTCGCGAGACGACACGTGCGCCGCTGCTGCGCAAGGACTTCATTCTTGGACCAGAGGAAGTCATTGAAGCACGTGTTTTCGGTGCTGATGCTGTGCTACTGATGCTTACCATTCTCGATGATGCCGATTGGCAGTCATGCTTTAAAGCTGCTCAAGCATTCGGGATGGATGCGCTCACGGAAGTGCACGACGAGGCTGAGCTAACGCGTGCGCTAAGATTGGATGCGCCGATCATTGGCATCAACAACCGAAATCTCAATACGCTCGAAGTGGATATCGCGGTGACTGAGCGGCTAGCACCGTTGATACCTGTAGACCGGCACATCGTAAGCGAATCGGGGATCTTCACGCGTACCGACATTCTGCGTCTCGCACAGCTGGTGGACGGATTTCTTGTCGGCACCAGTCTCTCGCGTAGCAGCGATCCAGCGCGCAGTGCGCGTGAGCTCGCCTACGGATGCGTGAAGATCTGCGGCCTCACGCGTCCCGTAGATGCTGTAGATGCCTGGAGGGCCGGAGCAGTCCTGGGTGGATTGATCTTCGCCGCAAATTCGCCACGCTGCATCGATTTGGCCACAGCGCGACGCATACAGGCCGCGGCACCGCTTGCCTGGGTAGGTGTGTTCCAAAATCAATCGCAGGATGAAGTTTCCGCAACGGCGCGGGCGTTGAAGCTCAGCGCGGTGCAATTGCACGGTGAAGAAGATGCAGCTTACGCCCACGCGATACGCAAGTATTTGCCCCACGGCTGTGAAATCTGGAAAGCAGTGCCGGGGGTGAAGCCCCTGCCGGAGTCGGCTGATATCGGTGTCGATCGTTTGCTGCTGGATACCGGGCAAGACGGTCGTCTCGGCGGCAGCGGCATCGCGCTCGATGCGACAGCGCTCAGTGGCATGCAGCTTGCGTCCTGCGTGCTTGCCGGCGGTATTGCTCCGGAGAATGTTGCGGCGGCCGCGTCGCTTGGCGCTTGGGCGCTGGATGTCAATTCTGGTGTAGAGATGCGCCCCGGCATTAAGAGTGCCGAGCGGATGCGCTCATTATTTACAACACTGCGAATATTACCGGGACGGCGCAATCATGGTCGCTGAAGCTCAGCCGGGGCGATTCGGTAGATGGGGAGGACGTTATGTGCCCGAGATTTTGGTCAAACCTTTAACTGAACTCGAGGCCGCCTTCGATGCAGCTCATGATGATGTTGCATTCCAGCGCGAATTGAAAAATTTGCTGGAGAACTATGCAGGACGTCCAACGCCGCTGACCCTTTGTCGTAATTTCTCCGCCGGAACACCTGCCCGAGTTTATCTCAAGCGCGAAGACCTACTGCATGGTGGCGCCCATAAGACTAATCAAGTGCTTGGCCAGGCATTGCTGGCCAAGCGCATGGGTAAACGTCGCCTCATCGCCGAGACCGGGGCGGGCCAGCACGGCGTCGCGACTGCGCTTGCTGGAGCCTTGCTCAGGCTTCCCGTAACGGTGTACATGGGTGTTCGCGATTGTGAGCGTCAACGTCCGAACGTATTCCGTATGGAATTACTCGGAGCCAAGATCGTACCAGTAGAGAACGGCAGTGGTACGCTCAAGGATGCTATCAATGAGGCAATGCGCGATTGGGCGGCGAGTTATCCGGATACTCACTATCTTCTCGGTACTGCCGCGGGTCCGCATCCCTATCCCACCATGGTGCGCGAATTCCAGCGCGTGATCGGGCGCGAGGCGCGCGCGCAGATTCTTGCTCAAGAAGGTCGCTTACCCGACACGGTCGTCGCTTGTGTCGGCGGCGGCTCGAATGCCATAGGCCTGTTCACGGATTTCATCGGTGACGACCGTGTGCGCCTGGTCGGTACCGAGCCAGGCGGCGAAGGTCTGGAGTCAGGCCGTCACGGTGCCACCGTTTGTGCTGGGACACCCGGCATCCTGCACGGCGCGTACACCCGTGTACTGCAGGATGCTGACGGGCAGATCCGCCAGTCGCATTCAGTATCCGCTGGCCTCGACTATCCGGCAGTCGGGCCCGAGCACGTGCATCTCGCCGAAACCGGACGCGCTGAATATGTGCCGGTGACCGATGCGGAAGCACTAGCGGCTTTCCAAGACCTGTGCCGTGCCGAAGGCATCGTGCCGGCTTTGGAATCAGCCCATGCACTTGCATGGGCGCTTGCCGAAGCACGACGCACGGAGCATGAAACAGTGATCCTGGTCGGACTGTCAGGGCGCGGTGACAAGGATCTCGAGCTTGTGCGAAAGCATATTTCCACGCGGCCGCTTTGATGTCAGATCGTTATGCATCACGTTTTACTGAACTTGCATATGCGGGGCGCGGCGCATTCATTTCATTCACAATACTTGGTTTTCCAAATCACAAGATCTGTGCCGAGCATCTCGAAATTCTCGCGAGCCACTCCGACGCGCTGGAACTCGGCGTACCGTTTTCAGATCCAGTGGCCGATGGTCCCACAATCCAACGCGCGAGCGCTGCAGCGCTCGATGCGGGTGTGACTTTCAGCACGTGTCTCCAACTCGTCGCGAATCTGCGGGCAGGTCATCCAAAGATGCCGATCGGACTCCTTGTATATGGGAATCTCGTCATGTTCCGCTCACCCGAACGCTTCTACGCTGAAGTCGCAGCTGCCGGAGTCGACTCGGTACTGATTGCCGATGTGCCTAGCGAGGAAGGCGCACCGTTTGCAACCGCAGCGCGCGCTGCGGGTGTGGCGCCGGTATTCATAGCGCCACCGAATGCCGATAAGGCCGCGCTCGATCGCATCGCTAAGCTCGGTGCAGGTTACACCTATGTGCTCACCCGTAGTGGTGTTACCGGAACGGAGCATGCAGCTGGCGCTCCCGCGCGTGCACTGCTTTCACAGCTCGCAGCCCGCAATGCACCGCCGGCGATACTCGGTTTCGGGGTATCGGAGCCACGCCAGGTGCACGAAGGTATTGCCGCCGGAGCCACTGGAGTAATCAGTGGATCAGAGGTGGTAAGCCGTCTCGCTCAGCTGGCGTCCGGCGAAATTAAAGTTGCGGCGCTCGAAGACTGGCTCGCTTCAATGCACGCTGCCGCCCTTAAGGAGAAAGTTACTTGAATCTGGAGACTGCTATTCACGCAAAATATATATTGCCATCATGTCCACCCTCAATGAAAACAGGAACATATAGGTACAGTGTTACGTAAGAATCGCCAACCCGCAGTAGCGTTACTCAACCCAAAGTTCAATGAAAAAAATCATTCTGGAAGCCATGCCACACCGGCGTGCTGCTGGCTCATCAAGCTTGGATCAATTAATCGCAGGGTGATGAAAGCCTTACGGCTTTAAGAGCAGACGTCTCAGCGGATGGCCCTCAGTGTTGAACACCACTGTGTCGAATTCCAATGTCTTAGGTGGCGCGAATAGCAGGTAAAAATATTTGAAAGTCTCTGCGAACACATAACTTTCCATGGCATCGCGCTGCTGCTTCGTGACCACGCTCTTGAGCGCCGCATAGCCGCCCTCAGTTCGGCAGTACTTCAGGAAATCGTCGAACATCTCGCGGCCGCGCTCCCGGTAAACCGAAGCGTGCGTGAAGTGATACAGATAGTAGGTCGACTCGACGATCTCTGGCCGCAGCTCATAACCCGGATACTCGACCTGCATGGTCCGGTAGTTCAGCACTTCCGGTTCGATGCCGTATAGATCCCACATGCGATAGGAAGACGCTTGCAGGCGTTTGGCCCGGTCGAGGTCGCCCGAGAACGCCAGCACCGCCGGGAAGTAGGCATCCAGCGCGCCATATTCGGTAGTGGTGCGCTTACCCGTTTTCATGTCGGCATGACCGTACCACAGCGCGCCGTTCACTTCGTCAGGGAGATATTTGTTGACCGCAGCGATGCTGGTGCTCCACATGGCGTGGCAATCCTCATCCTTGAAAAGTGTCCAGCATTTCCACAGGTATTCATAGTACGAATCGATGCCGCCGCTGATATGCGAATCGGTATCCATCCACTTGCCGGTCTCGACATTGATCTCATCACCCACCAGTCCAATCGATGAACGGTGTCTATAAGTCGCCACCAGCGCGCGCTTGGCCTTGGCGTAGAACACCGGATTGTTGGTGAGTTGGCTGAGGGTGCCGAACTCCAGGATCAGGGTGCCGGTTTCCGCTGGGTTGCTGTTGACCCCGCGGACCTGGCCGGTCTTGAGATTTACGAACCGATAGGGCAGTCCGGTTGGTGTATTGAAAGCCGGCAACAAGCGGGTGCCTAAATCGTCGGCCAGTCGCAACAGCTTCTTGTCACCGGTCAATTCGTAGCCTGACAATAGTCCACCCAGTAGCCGGATGTTGACCTCGAACACCTTGACGTAGATGTCCTTGTCGAATGACAACTTGCTGTCGATCAGCGCCCGATCGCGGTCAGCCTGCGGTTTGAGATCCATGAGCACCAGCGTGTCGAGCGCATCCACCGGCGTCATCAGCAACGATTGGCCATACCAGTCGTAAGGTTTTTTACTCAGTGGCCGCAGTTCGTCGTGTCCCCAGGCGTAGCGCACGTAATTGTCCCAGGCGTGCAGGAATTCGGCTTTGACGCGTGCGGCCATCAGCGGCGCATCAACCGCCGCCGCTTGCGGTTTTGCGTTCGCGGCAAAACCGGCATTGAACGACAGCAGCGCTGTAGACAGTAGCAATCCGGGAAGCAGACGTGGAGCTTTCATAACTTATCCTTTGCGGTATGCGGTGGTGGAAATGACGGCGGTGCATCGGAGGGATCCGCGCCCCAGCGGGTGTCGGGTTTTATAGCGAGTGTGAAATGCAGATGACCGCCGTGGAGGGCCAAATCCGCCGGCAGCCAGGGGCGCTGGTAACGTTTGCCATCCACCCGCAAGGCTTGCACGTAAGACGTATCGGCACTGGCATCCGGCGCATCGATGACGAGGTCGCCATCACTGCGGTGCACGATGATATGAGGAAACAGCGGGCTGGCCAGTAGCAGTTCGGCGCGGCCGGGAATTTCCGGATACAGGCCGAGCGCCGCCCACACGTACCAGGACGACATCTCGCCCAGATCATCGTTGCCCGGGATGCCACCCGGCGTGTTTTTCCACAACGTATCGAGTACCGCGCGCACGGTCTGCTGGGTCTTCCACGGCGGGCCGGCGTAGTCATACAGCCATGGTGTCTCGAGCGATGGTTCGTTATTCAACTCCGCGTGCAGCGGACCGGCGTTGGTCAGCGCCCAGCTGGCGTCGGGTTTGTGGAAGAACGCATCGAGGCGTGCCGCCGCCTTATCTCGACCGCCCAACAGATCGAACAGACCCTGCGCGTCGAACGGCACCATCCATAGATAGACCGAGGCACTGGCTTCGACGAAACCGTCGTCGGTGGCGGGCGTGAATGCTGGCCAGCTGCCGTCGGCATTGCGGTTCAGGATATAACCGCCCTGCGGTGTCGCCTTGGGGTTGAACAGGTTGCGCCAGTAGCCAGCGCGGGTCAGAAAGCGGCGGTAGCTTGCCGCGTCACCGACACGCTGCGCCAGTTGTGCCAGCGCGAAATCATCGCTGGCGTCCTCCAGCGTTTCAGCGGCGCCACCCCAGGCGTGCGATTGGGTGGCGATGTAATGCAGTTTCAGCCATTGATCGAGGGACGGCCGCTCACCCACGCATTCCACATTGCAACCTACGTCGCTGAGATCATGGGCGGTGGGTATGGTCGCGGCACGCGCGAGCGAGGCATACGCGCCACGCACATCGAAATCGTGGCCACCGAAGGCGACGATATCGGCCAGCGCCGGCACCGAGGGATCGCCGCTCATCACGTGCGTGCCGCCCGATTTGTGCGTCCAACGGTCCCATTCGCCGTGATTCTGTTGTGCCTGGTTGTAAAGCGATTGCGCGATGTCGCTGCCCAGCTTCGGCATCAGCCAGGTGAGCAGCTGGAATTGCGATCGGTACACATCCCAACCGGAAAAATCGGCGTACTGCACCCGCTGCCGGGCACTGACACGATGGGTCTTCTGATCGAAACCGCGATATTCGCCATCGACGTCACTGAACGTGGTGGGCTGCAACAGCACGTGATACAGCGCGGTATAAAACACACTACGCTGGTCAGGCGTGCCGCCATCGATACTGATGCGCGCGAGCGCACGGTTCCAGGTAGCGAACGCCCGCTGTCGTACCTGCGCCAGCGTCGTGCCGTGTGGAATTTCGGCTGCCAGGTTGGCACGGGCATTTGCGAGACTCACGTAGGAAATGCCGACTCGCACAGTGACGCTGTGCGCCTCACTACCCGCAAAACCGACCCAGGCGCCGGACCCGGTGTCCGGCGGCGGAAAGCCTTTGGCGCCATATGTGGTTCCGCCCTGTGTCGAGATGCCGCCCGTGTGCAAATTTGCATCCTGCCAGGTACCGGTGGCGGCAAACGCTCGATCGAACTCGGCCACGAAATACAGGGTGTAATAGCTGTGCTGGTCGGCCTCGGACAGGTAGCCGCAGAAATTGCCACTGGTCACTGATCCCGTGACGGTGCGCGTTTGTTTGTCGATATGCACGTTGGCGGCGCTGCTGCCGACTTCCGAATCCGACACGCGGATCAATAGGTTGGCCGGTTTGCCGGCTGGAAACTCGAAGCGCGCGCTGCCGCTGCGCAGTGCGGCGCTGAGTTCAACCGCCACGCCGTTGACCAGCCGCACGCGGTAATCGCCGGGTGTCGCGCGTTCGTCAGCATGGCTGAAATCGCTGGCGTAGTACTTATCGGTGTTATCGGTGGACGGCGAACGGCTGATCGGCACCGTCACCGGCATGAAGGGTATATCGCCGCTGGCGCCACGACAGCCGGTGCCGGATAAATGCGTGAGGCTGAAGCCGCGGATGCGGGTGGCGTCGTATTGATAACCGCCGGGTGCGGCCACGTGATCATGATGTCCGCGGGTGTTTTCGGGACTCCATTGCAGCATGCCGAACGGCAAGGAGGCGCCGGGGAAGGTATTGCCGCCATTGGCGCTGCCGATTAGCGGGTCGACCGACGCCGCCGGTGATGGCGCGGCGCTTTCTGCCACAGCGTTGCCGGCTAACGCAATCAGGGCACAGAGTATGGCAAGACGAAGTAGTGAATTGGCGGAGCTGAGCATGCGAGTGTGCCTGGCTGTGGGAAAATTGTGCGTCAACGCGGAACCATCGCCTTGAGCACTTCGTAGCAGGCGCCCATGGTGTGGTAATCGACTTTGCCAGCTGGACTTTTCTCGTCGCTGTATTTGCGGTTCGCACGATCCAGGATACGGTACCAGGCGCCATACTGGTGATCCACGAAATGGCGCCAGGCGTACGACCAGATACTGTCATACCAGTTCCAGTATTTTTCCTCCCCAGTACGCACCGCCAGCAATGCCGCACTAGCCAGTGTCTCTGCTTGCACCCAGAAATATTTGTCCATGTCGCAGGGCCTACCGTCGGGGTCGAAGCCGTAATAGATACCTTCATGCTCTGCATCCCAGGCCCGCGCCAAGACCGTATCGAATAGATGTTGTGCTGTGGGCAGCAACCAAGGTTCCGACCGGTGTCGTTCCAGTATCAGTAGCAGCTTGGCCCATTCGGTCTGGTGGCCGGCCTGGAAGCCCCACGGACGGAACAGGTGCTTGGGGTTGTCGCGGTTGTAGTCCCAGTCCGGTTCCCAGTACGTGTCGTAGTGTTCCCAGATGAGTCCGCCGGCTTTTTTGGCCTGGCGCCGTGTCATGTGATCGGCCAGCGTATAGGCGCGATCCAGATAACGCTGTTCGCCGTTCACTTCGAAAGCCGTGAGCAAGGCTTCGCACATATGCATGTTGGCGTTCTGTCCGCGGTAATCCGTGAATACCCAGTCAGGTGAGGCTTCGTCGCGATACAGCCCCGCATTCTCGTCCCAAAAATGCTGTTCCAAGAGTTCCCAAGTCTCGTCCATCCATGCAACGGCCTCGCTGACGCCGGCCTGGCATGCGGAAGCGTAGGCCAGCAGCACGAATGCCAAGCCATAACAGTGATTGGTGCGATCTTCAGGATGGCCATCGCGGATGGTCCAGGCATAACCACCGCTTGCCGCATCGCGGTGCACATCGCGGAGATACTTGAGGCCATGGCGTGTGGCATCAATGTAGTCTGTATCACCAAATTCGCGGAACGCCATGGCGTAATTGAAGACGAAACGCGTACTGCTCACCAGGTGCCGATGGGTCTTGTCGTAAATCGTGCCATCGTCTTTGAAGTATTGGAAGAACCCGCCCTCGGGATCGATGGCGCGCGGATGATAGAACGCCAGGGTGTGCGCAATGTGGGCGCGCAGAAATGCCGGTGAACGGAAATCCGGTAATCCGCTCATGCATGCTTCCGGAGGAAATTCTGTACTTCGGCAAGCGTGGGCATGGACTCGAATGCACCGTGGCGCGTTACCGCCAGCGCACCGCAGGCCGCGGCGAAGCGCAGCGCAGTTAGCATGCGCGTGTCATATGCCAGCAATTTCTCAAAATTGCTCCGAGTCACATTTTCGCGCGCCAACCAGCTCAGCATGCCGCCCACGAAGGCATCTCCGGCGGCAGTGGAGTTCACCGTCTTCACGGCAAACACAGGCAAGTGGCCCTGCGACGCACGAGTAAAATAGCGTAGCGGCGCGGCGCCGTCGGTGACCCACAACCATTGCGTGCGACCGCGCCACAGTTCGGCGATCACCGCGGCTTCGTCGCCTGCAACTTCTGCCAGGAATGCCAACTCGCCCGCGCTCAGTTTCACCAGCTGCGCTTCGCGCAAGGCTTGCCAGATGCGCGGTCGCGGGTCCGCGTGCGTCGGCCACAGATTCAAACGCAGATTCATATCGAAACTAACTAGGGCACCCGCCGCATGCGCGCGACGCATGCCGTCGAGTGTGGTGTCAGCAATGTCGGCTTCGGTGAGACTGTTGGAGCAGACGTGGAAGATCGCTGCGGATGCGAAGCACTCAGCATCGAAATGCTGTGGGCGGAAAAGCAGATCAGCCGACGGCGGGCGATAGAAACTGAAATGGCGCTCGCCTTTTTCATCCAGCGACACGAACGCCAGAGCGGTGTTCGCTTCGTCGGTACGCACCACATAATCGGTTGAGACACCGGCGTCTGCCAGCTGTTGCAACAGGAAATCGCCGAACATGTCGTTGCCCAACATGCCCACGAACGCTGAAGGCGTACCGAGTTGCGCCACCGCCACGGCCACATTGGCCGGCGCCCCACCGGCATGCCTCGTGAACTTTTGCGGCGCCCCGGTATCTGTCACCGGATCGGCCAGAAAATCGATCAGCGCTTCGCCAAAGCACACCACGCTAGGCACTGGCGGCGGACTCCGTTTGTGTGTTTTTCACTTCCCTTAGATCCAGTTTCGAGCCCTTGAATCCGTAGAACACGATGTATAGATAGCACAACAGCGGGAGGATAAAGGCGTGATGCACACCGATATGATCCGCCAGCATTCCCTGCAGTTCCGGAATGACCGCGCCGCCGACAATGGCCATGATCAGCAGGCTGGAAGCGCGGCCCGTCAGCGGACCCAAGCCTTCAATGCCGAGAGTGAAGATGTTGGGGAACATGATGGAGTTGAACAGGCCGATACATACCACGCTCCACACCGCCAGCATCCCGCTGGTGATCATGGTGGTTATCACCAGAATCGCTGCCACACAGGCAAATATTCCCAACAGCTTGCGTGGGTCGAGGCGCTGTAACAGCGCCGATCCAATGAAGCGCCCGACCATCGCGCCGCCCCAGTACAGCGATACAAAACCCGCTGCTTTCACTTCCGGCATGTTTCCGATACCGGGCAGTGAGATGTAATTGATCATGAAACTTCCGATCGAGACTTCAGCGCCGACATACACGAAGATGCCGATCACACCGAAAAACAAGTGACGGTGCCGTAACGCGGCACGGAACGGATGTTCGACTTCCACTGCATGTTCTTCTACTGCTGAGATAGTTGGCAGATGGAACAGATAAACGACTGCGGCCAGCGCAAACAGTGTGATAGCAATGCCTAGATAAGGCAGCTGTACCAGCTGGGCCTGATGCAAACGATAGGCCAGTTGCTGCCCAGCATTCAGTTTCGCGAACTCGGCCGCACCCAGCACCGTACCCGACAGGAGTAGCAGGCCGCCGAACTTGGGCGCCAGCGTAGTGCCGAGCGAATTGAACGCCTGTGACAAGTTAAGTCGGCTGGAGGCACCCCGCGGCGGGCCCAGCAAGCTCACATAAGGATTGGCTGCCACCTGCAATAGAGTGATGCCGCTGGCCAGCACGAACAGTGCGCTGAGGAAGACACCGTAAGAGGGTAGCGCAGCGGCCGGATAGAACAGCAATGCGCCCAAACCAGTGACGCACAGGCCGGTGATGATGCTGTTCTTGTAACCGAATACAGAAACCACTTTCCCGGACGGCAGCGACATCAGGAAATAGGCGCCAAAGAAAGTGAACTGGATCAGCATGATACGGGCGTAATCCAGCGAGAATACCGACTTCAGATGCGGCACCAGCACGTCGTTGAGCACGGTGATGAAGCCCCACATGAAGAACACGGCAGTGACCACGCCGAATGCCAAGCGGTTTTTGTTCATGCTGGTAACACTTCCAGTGAGGTTTTTGGAGATGGGCCGGAAGAGCCCGCAGCACTATATTATGATTACCCCCTGTTTCAAACCCTCGCCGGGACGCGGAATCAAAGAGGACCCGATCATGCGTATGCGCATCTCTTCTCTGGTCTTATTGGGTACTGCTGCACTTTTCATCATCGCTATGCAGCCCGCGCACGCGGCGACCACCAACAATAAGGCCTATATGTCAGTCGACCCCTTCATCGGCACCGCCGGAGGCGGGCATACCTTTCCCGGGGCTACCGTGCCCTTCGGGATGGTGCAGGTGAGTCCCGATACCCAGATTCTCAATTTTCATAAAAGTTACGGCTGGGCCGCCGGCTACCGTTATGAAGACAAGACCATCCTGGGCTTTTCCCAGACGCATTTTTCCGGGACGGGTCACTCCGATTTGGGAGACATTTTGGTGATGCCCATCGCCGGAGACGTGCGGCTGGATCCGGGCGATATCGACAAACCGGACAGCGGTTACCGCTCGCGCTTCAGCCATGCCAGCGAAGTGGCGCAGCCAGGTTATTACGCAGTGACGTTGGAGGATTACGGCATCCGGGTGGAACTGACCGCTACCCGGCGCGTGGGTCTGGAACGTTACCATTTCCCGACGGACAAACCCGCGCATGTGCTGGTGGATCTGCGTTCCAGCATCTACAACTATCCGGGCAAGGTGTTGTGGTCGCGCATCCGCGTGCGCCAGGACGGCACAGTCACCGGCTATCGCATCACCCGCGGGTGGGCGCCGGGCCGGCAGTTGTATTTTGCCATGCGCTTCTCACAACCCATGAGCGGACATGAACTCAATGACCGGGAAACCCCGATCGATTACAAAGGTTTCGCACCGCCCGCCGCCAACGATCCTTCCGAACGAGCCCAGATCCAGGGCCGCGGTCTGGTGGGAGTTTTCGATTTCGGCGTCTTGAAGGAACCGGTATTGCTGGTAAAAGTTTCCATCTCGCCGGTGAGTGAGGACAACGCCATTAAGAACCTCGACGAGGAGATGCCCGGCTGGGATTTCGACGCGACACGCACGGCTGCGCGCGCTGCCTGGACCAAAGTCTTATCGGTGTTTGACGTGGATGCTTCACCCGGCATGCAGAAGAGTTTCTACACTGCCCTTTACCACACCATGATCGCGCCTAATCTATCCATGGACGTGGACGGCCGCTATCGCGGTCCCGATAACGCCGTACATCAGGCCAAGGGTTTCGATTTCTATTCAACTTTCTCGTTGTGGGACACGTTCCGCGCCGAGCATCCGTTGCTGACGTTGATGCAGCCGTCGCGGCGCACCGACGACATCATTCGTTCCTTTATCGCCTTTCAGCAGGAAAGTCCGTACGGCATGCTGCCTGTATGGTCGTTCCAGGGGCTCGAAACCTGGTGCATGATCGGCTACCACGCGGTGGCGGTGATCGCCGATGCCTATATGAAAGGCATACGCGGCTATTCCGCCGATGCGGCACTCAAAGCCATGGTAGACACCGCCACCTACGGACCCTACGGCGGACTTAAGTACTACATGCAGCTTGGCTATGTGCCTATCGACAAGGAACCGGAAGCCGCATCCAAAACTTTAGAATATGCGTTCGACGATTGGACCATCGCACGTATGGCGCAAGCCATGGGTCGGAAAAAAATCGCGGCGGAGTTTTACAAACGCGCCGGTTACTGGCGCAACGAATTCGACCCCAAGACCGGATTTGCACGTGCACGCCTCAGCGACGGAAAATTCCGTGAACCGTTCGATCCGGCCGCCGCCGGTTACGGCAGCGATTACACCGAGGGCGATGCCTGGCAGTATTCCTGGTACGAGCCCCAGGACATCGCGGGATTGATGCATGAGCTGGGCGGCGATCAAAAACTGGTTGCCAAGCTGGACGCGGTGTTCGACACCAAAGTGGATCCGAAAGAATTCGCCAACGTGGAGGACATCACCGGTTTGATCGGTTATTACGCCCACGGCAACGAGCCCAGCCACCACATCGCCTATCTTTACGATTACGCCGGTGAGCCGTGGATGACACAAAAACGGCTAAAACAAATCATGGACAGCCAGTACGCGCCTACGCCCGACGGACTGGTGGGCAACGACGACTGCGGCCAGATGTCCGCGTGGTTCATCTTCACAGCGCTGGGTTTCTATCCGGTGGCGCCGGCCAGCAACCAGTATGTGATCGGCCGGCCGTTCGTGAAACGCGCCACGCTCACGTTACCCAACGGCCGGCATTTCACGGTTGAGGCGCATGACCTGAGTGACAGCAATTCCTACGTCGGTTCGGTGACCTTGAACGGCAAGCCGCTGGGACGTGTGTATATCACCCAGCAGGAAATCATGGCGGGTGGCGTGCTGAAATTCGTGATGCAGGCGCAACCCAACACAAGTTGGGGCACTAAAACGATTGACCGCCCTTATTCTATGAGTCCTTATGAATAATGAGGTTTAAGCCGACTGGTTAAATACCGCCCAGATCGCCCCACTGGGCCTGTAACAGACTGAGTGCCACCATGGCCGCGGTTTCCGTGCGCAGGATGCGCGGCCCCAGTTGCATGCCTAGAAAACCGGCGCGTATTGCCGCGGCGCATTCCACATCGTCCAGTCCGCCCTCCGGACCCACCAGCAGCAACACACGATTGTTCGGTGGTTCGGGCAGGTTGCTCACCTGCTTATCCGCCTGTGGATCCAGCAGCAGCTTCAGCTCCGCTTGATGCGCGGCGGCGAGGAATGTATGCAGGGAAATGGGCGGCTCGACCTGTGGCACACGCACCCTGCCACTCTGCTCGCAGGCGCTGATGACCACTTGCTGCCAGTGCTGCTGTTTACGCACGGCGGTTTTCGCATCCAGTCGCACCACGCTGCGTTCCGTCATCACCGGCACGATTTCTGTGACACCCAGTTCCACTGATTTCTGCACCGTGTAGTCCATACGTTCGCCGCGGGATATACCCTGGGCGAGAGTGATGTGCAGCGGAGATTCCACCGCTGGTCCGTGCATGCGAGAGATGTTCACCAAGGCGTGTTTTTTGTCCGTCTTTTCAAGCACGGCTTCAAACTCGAAGCCGGAGCCGTCGAACAGCACCAGCGGCGCGCCGGTTTTCAGGCGCAGTGCTGCGGATAAATGTTTGTTAGCCGCCGCTGACAGTTCTACTTTGTGCTGATCCTTGAGAGGCTCAGGGTGGTAGATGCGGGGGATGCGCATGCTTCAGGCCTCGCGTGTGGCCAGATCGATGCCCTCGGCAGCCACCTGCGCCAAGAGATCAATCTCGGGTTCAGTGATGACATAGGGCGGCATGAAATACACCACGTTGCTCACCGGTCGCAGCAGCACGCCACGCTTAAGTGCGTGTTGATACACGGCGAGACCGCGGCGCTCCTGCCATGGATAAGGTTCACGTTTCTTTTTATCCTTCACCATCTCCATGGCCAGGATCATTCCGTGCTGGCGTATTTCCGCCACGTGCGGATGCTCGGCGAGTTGTGCCACGCTCCTGCCCATGTGTGCCGCGAGCGCATGGTTCTTTTCGATGATGCGGTCGTCACGGAAGATATCCAGGGTCGCCAGTGCCGCCCGGCAGGCCAGGGCGTTGCCGGTGTAACTGTGAGAGTGCAGAAAAGCTCTCAGGGTTTCGTAGTTGTCGTAGAACGCCTGATAGATTTCTTCGCGGGTCACCACGACCGACAGCGGCAGGTAGCCGCCCGTCAAGCCTTTGGACAACAGCATGAAATCCGGCGTGATATCCGCCTGCTCGCAGGCGAACATGGTGCCGGTGCGGCCGAAGCCCACGGCGATCTCGTCGGCGATCAGATGCACGTTGTAACGGTCGCAGGCTTCCCGTAGCAGTTTGAGATACACGGGATGGTACATCCGCATGTTGCCAGCGCATTGCACCAGGGGCTCGATGATGACCGCGCAGGTTTCTTCATAATGCTGCGCTAATGCAGTCTCCATGTGCGCGAACATCTTGCGAGTGTGGGATTCCCAACTCTCGCCCGGTTCGCATTCATAGCAATCCGGGCTCGGCACCGAGTTCACATCCATGAGCAATGGTTTATAAGTTTGCTTATAGAGGTCTACATTGCCGACCGCTAGTGCACCCAGGGTCTCGCCGTGGTAACTGTTGGTGAGGGTTATGAATCTGGTTTTCTTGGGGCTGCCGGTGTTCAGCCAGTAGTGGAAACTCATCTTGACCGCCACTTCCACCGCCGAGGAGCCGTTGTCCGCATAGAAGCAACGCGTCAGGCCCGGTGGTGCAAGCTCCACCAGCCGTTCCGAGAGTTCTACCACAGCCGCATGGCTGAAGCCGGCCAGGATCACATGTTCCAGTTCCTGCAGCTGGCCGTTGAGGGCGGCGTTGATGCGTGGATTCGCGTGGCCGAAGAGGTTCACCCACCAGGAACTGATGGCATCCAGGTAGCGTTTGCCCTCGAAATCCTCCAGCCACACACCCTGTCCACGGCGGATGGGTATCAGCGGCAGCCACTCGTGGTCCTTCATCTGGGTGCAGGGATGCCAGACGACGGCCAGATCCCGTTTGACGAATTCGCTGTTGGCGCCCATGCGGTGGAAGTTCCCGGTGATTCAGACAGGCAGATACGCAGTGTCCCGCATTTTGCGCATTTGTCACATTCGCGGCAACATACTCATATGCGACATTCGACTGACGGCATAGCTGATCAGCAACCACGGGTAGACCGTGTCACCGGCCTCATCAGCGGCGCGCGGCAATTAAACTCGCCGCATTGCGACTCACGACCTACAGATACCCGCATCGATCTGCTGGTCATCCATGGCATCAGCCTGCCGCCCGGCGAATTCGGCGGCGAGTGGATCGAACGCCTGTTCCTGGGTAGCTTGCCGCGGGATGCCCATCCCTATTTCGCCACCATCCAGAATCCGCGCGTCTCCTCACATCTGCTGATACGCCGTGATGGCGAACTGCTGCAATTCGTATCTTTCCAGCGCCGTGCCTGGCATGCGGGCACATCCAGCTATCAGGGGCGTGAGGCCTGCAATGATTTCTCCATCGGCATCGAACTGGAAGGCTGCGATGATGTGCCCTATACGGAGCGGCAATATGCCGCACTTGCTGCTGTAAGCCGCGCCGTCATGGTGGCCTATCCTGAAATAACCCCGGCACGCATCGTCGGCCATTCCGACATCGCCCCGGGGCGCAAGACCGATCCCGGTCCGGCCTTCGATTGGTCACAATTCCGCGAGCGGCTTGCATAACCCATCGTGCAGCGTTTTACTAGAATCTGTCTCAAAACGTCGCGAGCGCAGGCAGAACACGGCGCGCGGCGGCGAGAAACCGGAGTGTACACGTCAGTACATGAGGATTTTGAGCTGACGCGCAACAAAGTTATGGCAAGCGCAGCAGTTTTGAGATAGGTTCTAGCACCATGAGCTTCCTCGCACTCTTAATCAGCCTGCTGCTGGACCAAGCCTTGCGGCATCTGGAAACCCTACGTGGGCCACGCTGGTTCTATGCTTACTACGAGAGCCTGGGATTTTTTGCCCAAAGTCCGAGTTTCTGGAGAGCCGGCACTGGCGTGCTGGTGATCGTGCTGGTGCCCACCGTGGCGACCCTGTTCGTGGGCCACTTGCTTGACCATATCTGGAACGCGTTGGGTTTCGTGTTCTCAGTAACATTGCTGCTGCTGACATTGGGGCCGCGAGACCTGCACACCCAGGTGGGCGACTATATAGAAGCTACCCAGTCAGGCGATGAACAAAAAGCCGCGACACTCGCGCGTGAGATATTGGGTATCGAACCGCCAACTGACACGGCCGCGCGTTCCGAAGCAGTCACGCATGCGGTGCTGGCGGAGTCCAACGACCGCCTGTTCGGGATATTTTTCTGGTTCGCACTCCTGGGGCCGGCCGGTGCGGTGCTGTATCGCAGCGTGGATTTCCTGCGGCATGCACCAGGCTCTGAAGTCCGCTCCCATGAATTCGTGGCGGCTGTGAACCGGCTGTACGGCTTGCTGGCGTGGATACCCGCGCATCTGGCGGCGCTGGGTTATGCGCTGGCGGGCAGTTTCGAAGATGCGGTCTCGGACATGAAAGTCTTTTATGCTAACTGCTCTGCGCAGTTCTTCCAGGTGAACAACGATGTGCTGGTGTGCGCGGGCCTCGGTGCACTGCGGGCCAGCGCTGAAGATCCTGGCACCGGACGTCTGCGCTCGGCGCTGCTATTGGTGCGGCGCACGGTCATCATCTGGCTGGTCATCTACTTTCTTGTAACCCTTATCGGCTGGGCATGGTGAAATTCTGTGCAAAAACCTGTTGCGACGGTTTTTGAACGGAATTTTGCTCGTTTGTTCGTAGGCGCGCTGCTTTTCATACTTTCAGTATCGGCTTCGGCCGCCATCACAATCAGCGGCGCTGACCATCACAGCCTCATACTGGCCGCACCGGCGCAGCGCATCATCAGTCTGGCACCGGATCTCACGGAGCTCGCCTATGCGGCGGGGGCGGGCGCCCAGATGGTGGGCGCGGATACCTACAGCAACTATCCAAATGCAGCCAAAGAATTGCATCGAATCGGTGATGCCTTCCGTGTGGATCTGGAACGGCTGGTGGCGCTCAAACCCGATCTCGTCCTCGCCTGGCAGGGCGGAACGCCCGTAACGGTCATCGAGCGACTGCGTTCGCTCGGATTACATGTGCTGGTGATCGGCAACGGTCAGCTTACGGACATCGCGAATAACCTGGAGCTCATCGGCAAACTCACCGGCCATCAGGTTGAAGCCGATGTGGCTGCACAGAAATTTCTGGAAGGGCTCGAAGCCCTGAGAAGGCAATATGCAGGAGGCGCACCCGTGCGGGTGTTCTATGAGATTTCCAGCACGCCGCTGTACACCGTCGGCGGCCGCCAGATCATCAGCCACATGATCGAGCTCTGCGGGGGTCGCAATATCTTCACCGACCTTAAGGAACTGGCAGCGCCGGTGAGTCTGGAATTCGTGCTGGCGCGTGATCCGCAAGCCATAGTCACAGGTAGCGATGAGGGTGCTGCTGAACGTATCAAGGAATGGCAGCGCTGGCTGCAGATAAGCGCAGTGCACACTGATAGTTTGTTCAGTATTTCAAGTGACCTGCTCGCGCGCGCCACACCGCGGATTCTGCAAGGCGGAGAGCAACTGTGTGAAGATTTAGAGAAGGCTCGGGAGCACCGCAAAGCGACTTCTGACTAAGCTCTGGTTCGGTGGCCGCTTTTGACCAAAATTTGACGTTGGTCGAAGCAGGTTGTTAGTAACGGTAGGCACACCACCGACCGCGAAAAATCAACAAAGTGCCTGATCGGCCCTAAGAATTGGCCGATTGACAGTTACGCGTACTCGCCGGATGATTCCGTTACCGCCCCAGTTTTGGGGCAGAATTGTAGTTAGGCCTACGAAATGAAAGCGCTGCGTATTTTGCTGGGTCTTCAATTTGCTGCTGGGCTTTTTATATTGTGTAGTGCCAGCTCTACCTGGGCTGCATCGCTAAAAGCCGCCCGTATGCCCGCGCAAGACGTATGTACGTCATCGGCCTCGATGTTCGTTGGCCCCTGCAGATCATTGCGTGCACGCATGCAGATCGGAGCCGACACGATCTCTGTTTGGGTGTGGCCTGTCGGTACAAAGCGATATTTAGGCTATCCGGATTGGGCGCAATGCAAATTGCCCACAAATCTTCCGCTACGCGCTGTTCCGAGCAACGCGGTGTACGCCAATATCGTGGTTCGCCCACTTAGCGTCGAGAAGCCTGGGCACATGCAGTTTGTGTGCATCGCATCCGCAAGCCACATTGTCGTTCGTGACACTCCGTACTAATCTCAGGCCTAACTATTCGTCCAAGCGGACCGCGTTCCGCGGCCGCTTAACTCAAGCGTTAGCGGTCAAACATGTTTAGTCGCGACGACATCATCAATCGGATCATTCCATATCGGCTACAGGCCGTAGATGCAGCAAATTTGGCCGCCCGCCTTCGAATCTCATGGGGTGCGCCAAAGCCCATGAAGATCTACTTTGAAGAAAAGCTCAGGATCACTGGTAACTCAAATGCATACACCAATCCTGTCTTGGAATCAGGGCTCATTCATTGCCGCGCACTATTGGATTTTCTTGGTCTGAAAACTGATCCCAAAGATTCAACAAAACTTATCTCCCGAGACCCCAAGAAGAATAAAAAGGTCGATGTGGTAATTGAGCACTTCTCTAATTCAAAAGGGTCATTGCCGCTGGTTACGCCGCAAGAAGCAATAACTCGGTATCAAGGACCACAGACCGAAGCAGAAGCAGCACTTGCAGGAGTGTTACACACAGCAAACAAGGGCCTTGCACATATCACCTCGGGATTGGCTATGTCCGCAACAGATATTTCCCACCTTGAGATAGCAAGCCGTGGCGTTCGTGCACTCGTTGTAAGCCACTTTTACACACCGCTCGGTTTGTTGCCTCCCGATCCTGGCGTCGCCGAAGTTAAATAATGACCGCTAACAAATCGTTCGAGTCGTTCGCTTCGCTCACTGGGTCTGGCCGCCTGCGGCGTCCAGCCCTTCAACTCAAACGTTAGGCAACAAGCGATAATCCAAATGGTGTCACAGTCGAGGCAGAAACAAATCTTGGGACTTATCGGTTGGCTGGTTATAAGCTTTGCCGCTTCTGCTGTTGGAGCAGTAGCGTCAATCCATGCCAAAGCTTTTTACAGCCAGCTAGCCCGGCCTACGTGGGCGCCATCACCTTCGCTTTTCGGGCCGGTTTGGACCGTCTTATACGCCTTGATGGCTATTGCCGCCTGGCTAGTCTGGCGGTCCGGGGGATTCCGCACAAATCGTATCGCGCTTTCTTTCTATTTTGGGCAACTCGTATTGAACGCCTTATGGAGCTGGCTCTTCTTTGCCTGGCACCTCGGCGGGTTGGCATTTGCAGACATCATGTTGCTTTGGGTCCTTATTGTTGTCACCCTCGTCTTTTTCTATCGCGCACGTCCTCTTGCTGGCGCTCTTCTCACTCCGTACTTGCTATGGGTCAGTTTCGCATTAGTCCTCAACTACTCTGTATGGCAGCTCAACCCCCAGGTTCTAAGTTAGTGGTGTACTGCCTAACTAGCGCATGCAGTCGGACGCGGCAAGGCCGCGCCGCTGATGCGAGACGTTAGGTGTACTGAATGACCGTCGAAGCTGAGGAGAAGCCCCGCTGGTTCGTTCTCGGCGACCAGCTGATGTGGCCGCTCGTTGGCATGGGTTGCACCTCCGCACGGCATCATCGTCTTTCCACGCCGGACCTTCAATCACTGGCGGAGCTCGCGATATGCCATCATGCGGGTTGCCTCGAAGCTAGCGACCACGCGAATCGGCGCGGCAAGCACTCGGCAGCCATTTGCCTGGTTCGCCAGTCCGTTGAAGCCCTCACAGTGACGGAGATTGGTCTCCAGTCGCCGGCGTTCGCAGAACCGCTCCTGCTCGGATGGAAAGAGGGGAAAAAGTCCCATGGCGAACTTCGCAAGGCGCTCGAGAAGGACGTCTGGCCGAACTACGGGCCCGGTCTTTGGGACGAGAGCTGGGCCGAGTTCTACGGCAACTTGGCGCGCTCCGTTCAGCCGTATGCCCATTACACTTCCGAACTGCAAGGGTGGCAGTTCGCCACCGTGGGCTACGAGGGCGGAAAGGAGTTCACCGCCATGTTCGGCCTGGATACCTACGATCCGCTTCAGGCCTCGCGCGTCACCCTGTTCCACATGCTGCTCACGTATATGCTCGGCCGGATCCTCCTGACTCATGGCAAGAATCCAGATGTCGTCTTGCGTCGCGCCGAGATTCTCGAACTCGGGCAGGCACTCGGCTCATCCAAGCTTCTGTTTCAGCGCGGCGAGTGGTGGGCGCAGTTGGCGCCGCACATGCTCTTCAAGCCGGGCCATGACTGGCGGCAAGACACCTAACAACAGCATGCAGCGGATGGCGCTTCGCGCCGCCGCTGATGCTGAGCATTAACGTGAAAGCGGACACTTGCGCCGATTCGGCAAAAGGCGGCGGTTGGCCGAAAGTAGCCATTACGTAGGCAATAGTGATGACGGTCTAGTTTCTTTTGCGCTCATGTTTCCAGAGCACTTCCGAACCGCGATCGTGACGCACGATCACACGCGCCAGCACAAATAATAAATCTGAGAGCCGGTTGAGATATTTGATGCTCTCGGGATTTTGCGGATGCTGCTTATGCAGCGTCCAGGCGCGGCGTTCGGCACGCCGGCAGACAGTGCGGGCCAGGTGACAGAGGGCCGCTGGACGGCTGCCACCCGGCAGGATGAATTCCTTCAAGGGCGGCAGATTCTCATTGAATCTATCGAGCGTATTTTCCAGCCGCTGCACATGTTCCGTAGTGATGGCTTTATAACCCGGCAGGCAGAATTCGCTGCCCAGATCAAAAAGCTCATGCTGGATGGGTTGCAGTGCCGTTGCGATATCCGGCGGTAAGTCCTCAGCCAACAGCAGTCCCATGACGCTGTTGAGTTCATCCAGTGTGCCGTAGGCTTCCACGCGCACATCATCCTTGGGTACGCGCGAACCATCGCCCAAGCCGGTGGTGCCGTCATCGCCGGTGCGTGTGTAAATCTTGGAGAGCCGGTTACCCATTTATCTATATCGAAAGCCCTGATAGCTTAAATTGTAACCCTGAAAGTAGCTTTAAACCGTCACGAGCGCAGGCAGGGCGAGGCGCGGGAGGCGAGCAACCGGAGCGTACTCTTGGTGTACGTGAGGATGGCGAGACGAACCGTAACGAGGCCATGCCAAGCGCAGCAGGTTTAAAGCTACTTTTGGCAGTCGGGGCAGTAATAGGTGGAACGCTGGCCGGTGACGCGAGAACGGATGCTTGATCCACAGCGTTCGCAGGCTTTACCCTCGCGGTCATACACCCGCAAGTGCTGGCGAAAATAGCCGGGCTCGCCGTCGGCACGGCTGAAATCCCGCAAGGTGGTGCCGCCGGCCTTGATGGCGGCATTCAGAACTTTGCGGATGGCTTTGGCGAGCGCCTGATAGCGCTCCCGCGAAACCTTGCCGGCGGCGCGCTGTGGGTTTATGCGCGCCAGGAACAAAGCTTCGCTGGCGTAGATATTGCCGACGCCCACCACGATATGGCTGTTCATGATGAAGTTCTTGATGGCCAGTTTGCGTTTGCGGGCTTTGGCAAACAAGTAATCGCCGTCAAAGTGTTCGTCCAGCGGTTCCGGGCCCAGTGTCCGCAGCAGCTTGTGACGTGCGGGTTCATCGGTGGTCCACAGCAAGGTGCCAAAGCGACGCGGATCGCGTAACCGCAGTGCGCGGCCGCTGTCCAGTACGATATCCAGATGATCATGTTTTCCCGCAGGTGTGTCAGACGGCAGCACCCGCAAGCTACCGGACATGCCGAGATGCAGGATGGCAGTGCCGGCAGCTGTATGAAGCAACAGATATTTACCGCGTCGAGTGACGGCATCGATGCGCTGACCCGGCAGTGTAGCGATCAGTGATCGCGGCACCGGCCAACGCAGATTCTTGTTGCGCACCACCACTGCAGTCACCCTGCGGTTGAGCATGTGCGGTTCGATTCCGCGGCGCGCGGTTTCCACTTCCGGCAGTTCGGGCACGCAGTGTTGCCTTATAAAAGGTATGGGCAGATTAACTGCCCAAGGGTCATTAGTTTAATGGACAGATTTGCCTGCGGACTGATGAGCAGGCACTTTGGCGGATTTATTCGTGGCAGCGGCGGGTGCATTTGTAGGTTTTAGTTCCAGCAAGTCAGCGCGTTGTGCGCTGTCGAGTTGGTACTCCAGGCCCAGGTCCGGACGGGCGAGAACCAGAAAATTTGGGTCACTGAGGATGGCGAAACGCAGCGGTTGGCCACCACCCGCCAGTTCGATCGCTACTTCGCCTTGTGATTTACCGCTGCCGATTTTATCCGTGCCGAGGGCCTGGGCGTTTTTCCAGTTGTCCACCAGCGCCTGGATGTCATCGGAAGTAATAGTTGGATTCGCGGGTGCCAGCTGCCATTTGGCGCCCTTGAGTGTCAGGGTCGCATCCGGAAGTTGCACGCCTACGATGCGCACATTGTCCGGAAGCAAGCGTCGGCTGGCCCACCAAAGGGGCTGGTGGTTGATGCGGTAGAACAACAGGTTGCCGGTGAGTCGGATCTCACCACCGGTCTTTACATATCGGTTGTTGTGGATGGGTTCGGTGCCGCCGAAATCGAACTCGGTACCGTTCAGCCATAGACGCAGAGCGGGTGGATTTAATCCGTACTGGGCCAGATCGGACGCTTTCGCCGCGAAGCTGTCGCTGACGTCGCCATGGATGTTGTCCAGGATGGTCTTCACCAGAAACTGATCGGCCTGAATTTTCAGTGGCGCGAGCATCTGCCAGCCCTTTTCGGTGCGCGTGAGTTCAGCGGCCGGCATATTCGCAGGCTCGATCTTGATGGATTTGATATCCGCGGCCTGAAGATTGGTCAGCATCACCGGCGGTGGTGGTTTCTTGGCGCCGGGTTTGAAATAGACGATGGCTGCAAGGACGGCGATGGTGATCAGCAGTGCCAGGTTGAGCCACAGACGGGATTTCATGAGCGTCTCTGCCGCATCAAGCCCGGCGCCGACGGATCCAGATGAGCACTCCGCAGGCGATCAACAGCAACGGCAGCACAAACAGGAAGCCCAGGCTGATCACTGCCTGGTCTGTATGCGAGAGGATCAAGGTCCGATCCGGGGCCGATTCGGGATTGATATTGATGAAATTGTCGTCGTGAGAAAGCCAGTTAAGTATATTGAGGCCAAGCATCAGATTACCGCCATTATTGAGATAGGCGTTGGAAAGGAAATCCCCGTCACCGGTCACCACCACGCGCTGCTCGATGCTTTTCTGGCCTGGAGCTTCTTGTTTTTTGCTGTCAGTAGTCGCCGTTTTAACTTCGCGTGTCAGACTGACGCCGATGGCCAACGGCCCGTGGTTATCGCCGTGTTTCGGGTCAAATTTAATTTCTCCTTGCAGTTTCCCAGCGGCCAGCCAACTGCGCGGCAGGCTTTTCAAAAAAGTCTCGCTCTGCCATCCGCCGGTTGCATTCGTTTCGATGGCAGTGGTGCCAGCGAACAGGGTGGCGGTATTGAAACCACGGGTTATGGCGTTGGAAGCTTCGTATTTGG
>Ga0307373_10000604_pt1 | contig 69345 bp, 64 predicted proteins | sample OX2MG_FD_202534 | JGI IMG/M metagenome (GOLD analysis project Ga0307373, IMG submission 202534) | Soil microbial communities from Risofladan, Vaasa, Finland - OX-2 | ecosystem: Environmental > Terrestrial > Soil > Coastal area > Acid sulfate soil | place: Finland: Risofladan, Vaasa | collected... | reverse complement strand
CCCCTCGAACAGCGCGCCCGAGAGGTAGCGCTCGCCGGCGTCGGGCAGCACGACGACGATCGTCTTGCCGTTCTGCGCCGGTTCGTGCGCGAGGCGCAGCGCCGCGGCCATCGCCGCCCCGCAGGAGATGCCGCAAAGAATCCCCTCCTCGCGTGCGAGCCGCCGCGCGAGGTCGATGGCTTCCTCGTTGCTCACCCGCTCGACCCGGTCGATCATCGTCAGATCCAGGTTCTGCGGTATGAATCCGGCGCCGAGGCCCTGGATCTTGTGCGGCGCCGGAGTCAGCGGCTCGCCCGCGAGCGCCTGGCCGATCACCGGCGAATTCGCCGGCTCGACGGCGACGGTCAGGATCGGCTTGCCCCGCGTCTTCTTGATGTGGCGCGACACGCCGGTGAGGGTGCCGCCCGTGCCGACCCCCGAGACGAACACGTCGACCGCGCCCTGGGTGTCCTCCCAGATCTCCGGACCGGTCGTCGTCTCGTGGATCCGCGGATTCGCCGGATTGTCGAACTGCCTCATCAGCACGTATTTCTGCGGATCGGAGGCGGCGAGCTCCTCGGCGGTCGCGATTGCCCCCTTCATGCCCTTCGCGCCGGGCGTGAGAATCAGGCGTGCGCCGAACGCGACCAGCACCTTGCGCCGCTCCATGCTCATCGTTTCGGGCATCGTCAGCACGCAGCCGTAACCGCGCGCAGCCGCAGCGAAGGCGAGCGCGATGCCGGTGTTGCCGCTGGTCGCCTCGACGATCGACATGCCGGGCTTCAGGATGCCGCGTTGCTCGGCGTCCCAGACCATGGCCGCGCCGATGCGGCACTTGACCGAATACGCGGGATTGCGTCCCTCGATCTTGGCGAGCACGGTCGCGCCCGCGCCTGCGCCGAGCCGGTTGATGCGGATGAGCGGTGTGTGGCCGATGGAGCGGGTGTTGTCTTCGAAAATGCGCATGCTGCACCTCTTTGGGCCGCGTCGCGGCGGCGGCTGGCCATCAAACCAGGGATTTTCCTCCTTGGCCGGCCGTCGTGCACAATAGAATGTGGTTATGAGCTGCTGCCGGCCGGTTATGGCGGACTCACAGCGGCACCGGCACCATCGACAGGGGCTGGGGGCGGCCGACGATGAAGCCCTGAACGAAGTCGATCCCCATGCGCTTGACCACATCGAGCGATCCCTGGTCCTCCACCTGCTCGGCGACGACGCGAAAATTGAGCGTGCGCGACAGATCCACCATCGCGGCGACCATTGCCTGGTTGACGGGGTCGGCGGCGAGATTGCGCATGAACGAGCCGTCGATCTTCAGGTAGTCCATCGGCAGGGTCCGCAGGTTCGACAGGGAACTGAGGCCGCTGCCGAAATCGTCGAGCGCAAACTCGCAGCCCATGCCGTGCAGGATCTCGATGAAACGGCGCCCGAGATCCATGTTCGCGACGATGGAACTTTCGGTGACTTCGAAGCAGATGTCGCCGGGCGCCGCCCCGGTGTGGTCGAAGCAATCGACGACGAATTCGAGGAAGTCCGCGTCGCCGAGCGTCTGTCCGGCGATGTTGATCGCAATGCTGCGTCCCGCGGGCAGCTTCAGGCCGCCCCGGCCGAGCGCGGAAAGCACGGCCTGCACGACCCAGCGGTCGATGTGCGGCATCAATCGATAGCGCTCCGCCGCGCGGATGAATTCGGCCGGCTGCGCGCCGGCGCGTCCGCTGTCGGCGCGCAGCCGCAGGAGCACCTCGAGCGCGGGACCGCGCACGCCGCCCTGTTGGGCGTGGACGATGGGCTGGAAGTACAGTTCGAACGCGTTGTCGCGCAGCGCGCCCTGCAGTTCTTGCAACCAGTGGATCTCGCCGCTGTGGCGCGCGCTCGCCTCTTCGTGCGCCGAGTAGACGTGCACCTTGACGCCGCCCTGCTTCTTCGCGACGTAGCACGCGGAATCCGCCGCATTGATGATGTCCTCGATGCTCGCGTCATCGCGGCCGATCTCGACCAGGCCGACGCTGACCCCGATGTTGAAGATCTTGTCCCTGCGCACGAAGCGGTAGTCGTTGACCGAGCGCACGACGTCGTCGGCGATCTGCCGCGCCTTGTCGAGCGGGCAACCGACCAGCAGCAGCGCGAATTCGTCGCCGCCCATCCGCCCGACCGTGTCGGAATCCCGGACCGCATCCTTGATCAGCGTCGCGATCTCGCGCAGCATGTTGTCGCCGGCCGAGTGGCCGCAGGTGTCGTTGACGATCTTGAACCGGTCCAGGTCGAGGTAGGCAAGCGCGTGGCTGACGTCGCCCGCGCGCGCCGAGTCCACCGCCTCTTGCAGGCGCCGCTCGAATTCGCGGCGGTTCACCAGGCCGGTCAGCGCGTCATGACTCGCCTGATAGCTCATCTGCCGCGTGAGCCCCCGCAGCTCGCTGGTGTCGTGCAGCACGACGACGACCCCGATCACGCCCCCGCCTTCGGCGCGCAGCGGCGACACACTGATCTCGACGGAATGCTCGGCCGCGCCGCTCGCCGGCACGAGAACCGCGCGCTTGCCGACGGAAATGCGGCTGCCGGAGGCGAGCGCATTGCGCACCGGATCACCGAGCGGGCGGCGATCGCCCTCCTCGACGAGCGCGGCGACCTCGGCGAAGGATTTGCCCGCGATCTGCTCGAACGGCTGCCCGAGGAGCTGCGCCGCGGCGTGGTTGGCGTAATCGATGCGTCCTTCCATGTCGACCGTCACCACGCCCTGGCCCATCGCATCCAGGGTCGCAAGCGCCCGCGGACGCGGCGATGCGCGCGCCTCCTCCGGCAGCATCTCGATCGCGGTCAGCAGCAGCACCGGCTCGCCGAGATTGTCGATCAACGCGCTCGACAGCTCGACGCGGGTGACCTGTCCCTGTGCGCCGATCAACTCCGCCTCATAGCGCTCGGCCGCGGGCTCGCCGGCTAGCCGGCGCTGCAGGTTCTGCTCGACCAGCGCCGCGTACTCCGGCGCGACGAAGCTCGACAGTGGCTTGCCGATCACGCTCTCGCGCGTCGCGCCGAGCAGCGCCAGGAAGCGCTGGTTCGCAAAGAGGATGCGGTCGCGGCTGACGAGGACCGCCTCGTTCAGGGCCTCGACGATGCGCTGGAACAGCTCTTCCCGGTCGTGCAGCCGCGCGCCGCGCCGTTCGACGCTCTCCAGCAGCTGGTTGACGGCGCCGCCGAGCTCGCCGAACGCCTCCGGCCGGCCCTCGAGGGGCACCCTGGCCGACGGCGCGGCCTCCCGCGTCAGCCGGCGGATCTGCTGCGAAAACTCCTCGAGCGCCCTGGTATCGCGCTTCCTCCGTGCGTAGACCACACCGAGCCAGGCGGCGAGCACCGCCGAGATCGACAGCCACAGGATTGCGGAAGACGCGATCAACTCGAGCCTCGTGGTCGACGATTCAGGACAACGCTCGAATTCTACTTCCGTCCTTGGTCTGCGTCGCGAATCATCGTGCGCGAGAGAATAGCGCACGACCGTGGCATCGCTTGGGGGAATTGACCATAATCAGCGGGCTTTCATCCGCATATTTTTTGCCACCGGGACGCCCATGGACACCGCAGCCGCCCGACGACAGATGGTCGATCAGCAGATCCGCACCTGGGAGGTCCTCGATGCACGGGTTCTCGACGCACTCGAGGCTCTCCCGCGCGAAGCGTTCGTTCCGGACGCCTATCGGGAATTGGCGTTCGCCGACGCGCCGATCCCGATCGGGTTCGGTCAGACGATGCTCGCACCGATGCTCCAGGGGCGCATCCTGCAGGCGCTCGCGATCGATCCGGCGGACACCGTGCTCGAGATCGGCACCGGGACCGGCTATCTCGCCGCAGCTTTGGCGCTGCTCGCCGCGAAGACGCTGTCGATCGACATCCACCCCGAGTTCATCGCCCGTGCGCGCGACAATCTCGCGCATGTGCCGCAAGCGCGCGTCGAGCTCGCGGTGCGCGACGCGTTCTCGCCGGCGCCGCTCGGCGAATTCGCCGCGATCGCGGTGACCGGTTCGATGCCGGTCTACGACGCGCGCTTCGAGCGGGCGCTCGGCATCGGCGGGCGCTTGTTCGCGGTCGTCGGCAGCGGGCCGGCCATGGAGGCGATCCTCGTACGCCGGGTCGATGCCGCGCAGTGGGTGCGCGAAAGCCTGTTCGAGACGGTGATCGAGCCCCTGGCGGGCGCGCCCGCCGCCGCACAATTCGTGTTCTGATGGTCGCCGAAATCACGCCCCGGGAATTCCTCGCGCGGCGCGCGCGTGGCGAGACGATTCTGCTGCTCGACGTGCGCGAACCCTGGGAAATCGCGCTCGCACCGGTCCCCTGCGATCACCTGCGCATTCCGCTCGGCGAAATCGCCGCGCGTATACAGGAACTCGACGCCGCGCAGCCGACGGCCGTGATCTGTCACGCCGGCGCGCGCAGCCTGCAGGTCGCGCACTTCCTCGAGCGCTGCCGGTTCCAATGCGTGTTCAATCTGACCGGCGGCATCGACGCCTGGTCGGTCGACGCCGACCCCTCCGTGCCCCGCTACTAGCTGCCGTTTGCGCCCTGCGTCGCACCGCCGATGGCGCGTGCATCCCGCCGCGACCGCGATGCCGCCTCGATCAAGGGATCGATCAAACGGATCAGCCGGGCGACATTGCCGCGCTGCGCACGTACCAGGTCGCGTGCCGCCGCGCCGATGCGCGCTCGCGCCGCCGGTTCGGCGAACAGGCGGATCAGGTTCGCGGCGAGTTCGTCGGCATCGGCCACGATCAGGGCGGCGCCGGCCGCCGTCAACAGCGCGGCGATCTCCCGGCCGTTTTCGTTCGACGGACCGGTCAACACCGGCACGCCGAGCGCCGCCGGCTCGAGCAGGTTGTGGCCGCCGATCGGCACGAGACTGCCGCCGACGAAGGCGACGTCCGCGGTCGCATAGAAGAGGAGCAGTTCGCCGACGGTGTCGAGCAGCAGCACCGGCGCATCGGCCGGCAGTGGCGCCCCGGTCCCGCGGCGTACGCAGCCGAGACCTTCGCGCCCCATGAGCGCCGCGACGGCATCGAAGCGGTTCGGGTGGCGCGGCGCGAGGATCAACAGCGCGCCGGGCACCGCGGCGCGCAGCGCGCGATGGGCGCTCGCGATCGCAGTCTCCTCGCCGGCATGCGTGCTGCCGGCGATCCAGGTGGGCCGATCGCCGAGATAGGCGTTGCGCAGGGCGCGTGCCCGCCCGGCGACGTCGGCGCCGATCTGCAGATCGAACTTGACGTTGCCGAGGACGTGCAGGCGCGCCGGATCCGCGCCGATCTGGCGGAAACGCTCGGCATCCTCCGGTGTCTGCGCGGCGACCGTGACGAAGGCGGTGAACAGGCCGCGGAACAGCGTGCCACAGCAGCGGTACCGGGCAGCGGAGCGGGACGACAGTCGCGCGTTGGCGAGCACGACCGGCAGCCTGCGCCGCGCGCATTCCGCGAACAGGTTCGGCCACAGCTCCGTTTCCATGATAATCGCCACCGCTGGATCCACGTTTGCAAGGAAGCGCGCGACCGCCGCCGGCGTGTCGTACGGCAGATAACGAACGTCGGCGGTCTCGCCGAACGCGCTGCGCGCCTTTGCGAGGCCGGTCGGCGTCGCGCTCGTGACGACCAGCGGCAGCCGCGGGTGCCGCTCGCGCAGATCCCGCACGAGCGCGGCCGCCGCGCTCACCTCGCCGAGCGACACCGCATGCAGCCAGAGGCCTCCCGGCGCCGCGCGCCGGCCGTGGCCGAATCGTTCGCCGAGGCCCCGACGGTACGCCGGATCGCGCAATCCGCGAAGCAGCACGAGCGCGGCGGCGAGCGGCGCGGCGATGCGTATCAGGAGCCCGTAGAGGCGGCGCATCGAGGGGCTCAGGCCGCGGGCGGCGGCATTTCGCCGGCGGCGGCGCGGTATGCGTTCATCAATACGTTCCACGCGCTGCCGAGATCGGCGCCCGACCCGGCCGCACCGAGCTTGATGACCGAGCGGTGTAGACGCCGCAGGTTGCGCATCGTCCAGCGCCCGTGCGCGCGCAGGCGCCCCCGATCGAAATCGATGAAGCATATTTTGCCGCGAGCGTCGATCAACACGTTGTGCGCGTTCAGGTCCGCGTGGTCGACGCCGGCATGATGCAGCGCCGCGACCGCCGCGCCGATCGCGCCCCACGGCGGATCCGGCGCAGCCGCGCCGCCGAGCAGTGCGCTCAAGGGGCGCGCCTGCGGCACGCGGCGGGTGAGCAGATCGCAGCGGTAGAACAGCCGGTCGCGCCGAAAGCGCGCGGCGATCGGTTGCGCAACGGGCAGGCCGCGGCGCCACAGCGAGTCGAGCAGGCGCCATTCGGCGAACGCGCGCACGCGCGCCTCGCCGGTCCACACATAGCGGTCTGCGGCCAGCTTCGCCGCGAAACCGCCGCGCCGATAGTGACGCAGCACCCAGTCGCGGCTGCCGTCGCCGACGAACCACGCGCAGCCGCGGCCACGGTCGGCGGGGGCGAGGCGCCCCAGATGCCGCCAATAGGCCGGATCAAAGATCGCCTCACCCACGCGATCTACGAGGCCGCCGACCTCCTCGCCCGCGGCGAGCAGCGCGCCATGCGCGATCGGGATGCGCCGGCCGCCGGCTTCGTTGGTGCTGATCGCAGTCCCCTCCGCAGCGGCAACCGGCGCGAGTCTAGCATCCCACCCGGCGCGTTTTCGCTAGAATTCGCAGCCGACGGACCCGAACCGCGGAGAGACGATGAACCAGCTTGCCGTGCCCGTTTCGCCGGGCGAATTGCTCGACAAGATCACGATCCTCGAGATCAAGTCCGTAAGGATCCGCGATGCGACCAAGCTCGCCAACGTGCGGCGCGAGCTCGAGGCGCTGCAGCACACCTGGGACGGCTCGAACTTCGCGGCGACGGACGTCGCTGCCGACAAGGACGCGCTACGCACCGTCAACGAGCGACTATGGAAGATCGAGGACGACATTCGCGACAAGGAGCGCGCCCAGGCGTTCGACGGCGAGTTCATCCGCCTGGCGCGGGCGGTCTATGTGGAGAACGACGAGCGGGCGGCGATCAAGCGGCGGATCAACACCCGGCTCGGCTCCGCCTTGATCGAGGAGAAATCCTACAGCGATTACCGGCCCGCGGGGACTGCGGGGCCGTAGCACGGCCGGCTACGCAGGTCCGCGCTCGAGCGTGTACTCGGCCCCGCAATACGCGCATTTCGCCCATCCGGAGGGTTCGATCGCGAGGTACACGCGCGGGTGCGAATTCCACAGGTACATCTCGGGCATCGGGCAGGCCAGGGGCAAGTCCGCGAGCCCCACCGTGTAGCGATGCTGCGCATTGGCAGGAATCAATTTGCGGTCTGAGTCGTCCGCGACGGTCGCCGACATGAATCGGTCTCCCATTTTTCGAAAGCGCGATTTTGCGCGCCACCGCACCGATGCGCAACGACCGCGGCGCTAGGGGGTTCGCACCGCCGGCTCGAAGGTCTCACGCCAGAGCCGCTCGATGCGTTCGCGCCCGGACGCGTAGGGCGGCGCGTCGACGACGCGCGCGCTGTCCGCTTCGAGCGACAGATGATGCAGCACGGCGCGGTAGTCGCGGTAGGCGTCGCTCAGCCATTGCGCGGTCGCGGCGTCGACCACGCCGCAGCGCACGAGCGCCTCGAGCTGGCGGATGTTGTCGGTGTGCGCGAGCAATTCGGCGCGGCGCTGCGCGGCCGACAAAACCCAGTACTGGACGAGAAATTCGATGTCGGCGATGCCGCCGCAGTCCTGCTTGATGTCGAACTGGCCCGGCCCTGCGCTCGATAGCTCCCGGCGCATGCGTGCGCGCATCTGCATCACGTCCTCGCGCAGGGTGTCGCGGTGCACCGCCTGCGTGAGCACCCGGCGTCTGACCGCCTCGAAGCGCGCGCCGAGCGGCCCGTCGCCCGCCACGGCGCGCGCGCGCAGCAGTGCCTGATGCTCCCAGGTCCACGCCTCGGCGAGCTGATAGCGCTCGAACGCGTCGATGCCGGTCATCAGGAACCCACCCTTGCCGTTCGGGCGCAAGCGCATGTCGACCTCGTAGAGGCGCCCTGCGGCCGAGTGCATCGTCAAGAGGTGCACGATTCTCTGGCCGAGGCGCAGGAAGAACACGCCGTTGTCGACCGAGCGCGCGCCGCGCGTCAGCTGCACCTCCCCGGTCGAATCGTGCAGGAACACGAGGTCCAGGTCCGAGCCGTAGCCGAGCTCGAGGCCGCCGAGTTTGCCGTAACCGATGACCGCGATCGCGACGGCGCGCAGCTCGGTGCTGCGCTCGCCGCAGTACGGCGCGCCGTGGACCGCCGTGATCTGCCGCCACGCAAGGTCGACGCACCACTGGATGATCAGTTCGGCGATGTCGGTCAGCCGATCGCTCACCTGCATCAGCGGCAGCCGGCCGGTCATGTCGGCGAGCGCGACCGAAAAGACCGCCGCCTTCTGGAACTGGCGCAACGCCTCCACCTGGCGTTCGGGATCGTCCGCCGGCAGATGCAACGTGCGCGCCGCGAGTTGCTGCGCGAAGCCGCTGCGCGCAGGCAGTTCCTCGAACAGCTTCGGATCGATCAGCTCGTCGAGCAGCAGCGGGAATTCGGCGATCTGGCGCGCGAGGAAGCCGCTGATCGCGCAAACATCGATCAGACGCGCCAGCGCCCGCGGCTGCTCGCGCAGCAGCGCGAGGTACGCCGAGCGTGCGCCGATCGCCTCCAGGATCCGCAGCACGCGCTGCAGGAGCGGCGCCGGCTGCTTGCGCGTGGCCAACGCGTCGATCACGCGGTCGAGCACCGCATGCAGCCTGCTGCGGGCCGTCTCGTCGAGCTTGCGATACGCGCTCGACTGCCGGTACGCCTCGAGCAGCGGCGCGACGGCGGAGATCTCGGCGGCCGGAAAGCCCCTGGCGGCGAGTTCCTCGCCGATCCGCGGCGCCTCGAGGCCGAATGCAGTCCCGCTGCGACCCTCGTCCCGCGGCGCGCGCGCGCCGGCGAACACCAGCGCGTCGAATTGCGCGGCGACCGCCCGGCGCGCGACATCGATGCGCTCGAGCGTCGCCGGCCAGTCCGTGCAGCCCAGATGCAGGCCGAGACGGGCCCGATCGGCTTCCTCTTGCGGTAGCCGATGGGTCTGTTCGTCGCGGATCATCTGCACCGCATTTTCCGCGCGACGCAGCGTCAAATAGGCCTCGACCAGCGCCGCAACCGCGGCGTCGGCCAGCAGCTTCGATCCGGCGAGCACCGGCAGGACGTCGAGCAGCGCGGCGTTCTGCAGCCGCGGGTCGCTGCCGCCGCGGACCAGCTGGAAGGACTGGGCGATGAACTCGATCTCCCGTATCCCGCCGCTGCCGAGCTTCAGGTCCTGATCGCGGTCCCGCCGCGCGACCTCCCGCGCGATCAAGGCCTTCATGTCCCGCAGCGACTCGAACACGCCGAAGTCCAGGTAGCGGCGGTAGACGAACGGCCGCACACAATCGCGAAAGCTCGCCTCGTAGGCATCGACGCCGACGATCGCGCGCGCCTTGATCCACGCATACCGCTCCCAGTCGCGACCGTGCTGCTGCAGATAGTCTTCGAGCGCGGCCAGGCTGACCGCGAGCGGCCCGCTGTCGCCGAACGGCCGCAGCCGCGTGTCGACGCGAAAGACGAATCCGTCCTCGGTCCTCGCGTCGAGCAGGCGGATGAACTCGCGCCCCGCGCGCTGAAAGTATTCCTGATTGTCGAGAGTGCGCGGTCCGTCGCTCGCGCCCGCCTCGGCGTAGAGCAGCACCAGATCGACGTCCGAGGAGAAGTTCAATTCACGGCCGCCGAGCTTGCCCATGCCGACGACGATCAGCGGCACCACCGAGCCGTCCGCGCTGCGCGGTCGGCCGAACGCGGGTTCGAGGATGCGCGCGGTCGCGGCCGCCGCGGCGCGGATCGTGCCGTCGGCGAGATCCGAAAGCGCGCCGAGCGTCTCCGGCACCGTAGCGCGGCCGGCGATGTCCCGCCAGGCGATGCGCAGCATGGCGCGCCGCCGCCAGGCCCGCAGCGCCGACTGGGCCTGCGCCGCGCTCGGCGCCTCGGCCGCGGCGCGCTCGCAAGCCTCGTTCCAGCCCCTTGCGGCGGCCGGCTCGTCGCGCTGCCCGATCCAGGCGAGAGCCGCCGGATCGCGCAGCAGTGCAGCGCCGGCGAATTCGCTGCAGGCGACCACGCGCGGCAGTTCCGCGCACACCCAGGCCGGGGCTCTGGCATGGGCGGCGGCGAGGTCCGCGCACGCCGCCGCGCCTTCCCACCAGCGTGCGAACGGCTCGCGCAGCTCGGGAGGCAGACCGGGAGGCGGCGGTGGCAAGCTCACCGATCGAGTATACCGGGCCAAAAAAAAAGAGCGGGCCGAAGCCCGCTCCTTTTGACATGCAGCCCTTGCGGGTGCTTTACATGTCCATGCCGCCCATGCCGCCCATGCCGCCGCCCGGGGCGCCGTGCGCATGCTCCTCTTCCTTGGGCGCTTCGGCGATCATCACTTCGGTCGTCAGCAACAGACCCGCGACCGAGGCCGCGTTCTGCAGCGCGAGGCGCGTGACCTTCGTCGGATCCAGAATGCCCATCTCGATCATGTCGCCGTAATTGCCGGTCGCCGCGTTGTAGCCGAACGTTCCCTTGCCCTCGCGGACCCGGTTCAGCACCACCGCCGCGTCCTCGCCCGCGTTGCTGACGATCTGGCGCAGGGGCTCCTCGATCGAGCGGGCCAGGATCTTGATGCCCGTCGTCTGATCTTCGTTCACGCCGACGAGCTTCTCGATCGCCTTGAGCGCGCGGACCAGGGCGACGCCGCCGCCCGGAACGACACCCTCTTCGACGGCCGCGCGGGTCGCGTGCAGCGCATCCTCGACGCGCGCCTTCTTCTCCTTCATCTCGATCTCGGTCGCGGCACCGACCTTGATCACGGCGACGCCGCCGGAGAGCTTCGCAACGCGCTCCTGCAGTTTCTCCTTGTCGTAGTCGGAGGTCGCTTCCTCGATCTGCTGGCGGATGCTCTCGACCCGGCCCTTGATGTCGGCCGCCTTGCCGGCGCCGTCGATGACCGTGGTGTTCTCCTTCTCGACGAGCACCTTCTTCGCTTCGCCGAGATCGTTCAGCGTCGCTTTCTCCAGCGACAGGCCGACTTCATCGGAGATCACGGTGCCACCGGTCAGGACCGCGATGTCCTGCAGCATCGCCTTGCGGCGGTCGCCGAAGCCCGGGGCCTTGACGGCCGCGACCTTGACGATTCCGCGGATCGTGTTCACGACCAGGGTCGCGAGCGCCTCACCCTCGACGTCCTCGGCGACGATCAGCAGCTGGCGGCCGGCCTTGGCAATCGCCTCGAGCAGCGGCAGCATCTCGCGGATGTTGGAGATCTTCTTGTCGACCAGCAGGATCAGCGGCTTTTCGAGCTCCGCACTCTGGCTCTGCTGGTTGTTGATGAAGTACGGCGACAGATAGCCGCGGTCGAACTGCATGCCCTCGACGACCTCGAGTTCGTTGTCCAATCCCGAACCTTCCTCGACCGTGATCACGCCTTCCTTGCCGACCTTTGCCATCGCGTCGGCGATCGTCTTGCCGATGCTCTCGTCGGAGTTCGCCGAGATCGTGCCGACCTGCGCGATCGACTTCGGATCCTTGCAGGGCTTGGAGAGCTTTTTCAGTTCCTCGGTCGCCGCGCCGACCGCATGGTCGATGCCGCGCTTCAGATCCATCGGATTGATGCCGGCCGCGACCGCCTTCAGACCCTCGCGGATGATCGCCTGCGCGAGCACGGTCGCGGTCGTCGTGCCGTCGCCTGCCTCGTCGGAGACGTTGGAGGCGACTTCCTTGACCATCTGCGCACCCATGTTCTCGAACTTGTCCTTCAGCTCGATTTCCTTCGCGACCGAAACGCCATCCTTGGTGACGGTCGGCGCGCCGAAGCTCTTGTCGAGCACGGCATTGCGGCCCTTCGGGCCGAGCGTAACCTTGACGGCGTTGGCCAGAATGTTCACGCCCTTGAACATCCGTTGCCGGGCGTCGTCGCTAAAGCGTACGTCTTTTGCTGCCATTTTCCTTACCTGCCTTGAATCGTTGAGTTCTTGAAAGTTACCGGGTCGACCGTCGGAGTCACTTGCTCTCGACGACGGCCATCACGTCTTCTTCGCGCATGACGACGAGTTCATCGCCGTCCATCTTGACTTCGGTACCGCTGTATTTGCCGAACAGCACCTTGTCGCCGACCTTCAGGTCGAGCGGCCGCACGTCGCCGTTCTCCAAGATCTTGCCCTTGCCGACGGCAAGGACCTTGCCGAAGATCGGTTTCTCGGCCGCGGTATCGGGGATCACGATGCCGCCCGGGGATTTGCGCTCCTCTTCCTCTCGTTTCACGATCACGCGGTCATGAAGGGGACGAATCTTCATAAGACAAGACTCCTCAAGCTTAGGGTACGGGTTGTTTGATCTCAAAGAGCGAAGCTTGTTAGCACTCCCCTCTCCTGGCTGCCAATGATAAGGTCGGATTTCGCCGAATCAAGAGCTTTCGCGTCGATCGCCATCATGCCCCCCGTTTTGCTGTATTGCCGCATCGGCTCGTGCCGTCACGGCCCCGGCCGCCGTCCCCGACCCTGCCGTCCCACCTCGGGGCTACGCCCTCGCGAACCGCCGCTGATGTAAAGTGACGACATGCTTCGTTCCGCCGGACTGCCCGGACGCCGGGTGCTTGCCGTATGCATTGCGATCGTCGCGGTTGCGGGACCTGCGCAGGCCAAGCCTTGGTGGTTGCGCGGCGCGGCGGGCGCGGGCCGCGATTTCCTGCCGCCCGGCGTTGCATTCCGCGTCTCGGCGAGGATCGTCGGCCGGCGCGTCGCGATCCGTTGGGACATCGCCCACGGCTACTATCTTTATCGCAGCAAGATGCAGGTGGCCGCCGCCAGTCCGGACCTGATCGTCGGGCGATTGCATCTGCCGCCGGGCGTGCACCTGACCGATCGCTATTTCGGCGCGCAGGAGGTGTATTACCGGCGGGTCGAGGCGAGCGTGCCGTTCACGCGCCTGGATTTCGGCGCGCATCCGCTGCAAATCAAGCTGACCTACCAGGGTTGCGCCACCGCCGGCCTTTGCTACCCGCCGATCGTCGAGGTGATCTTCCCTGACGCCTACCCCGCCGCAGGCGCCGCGCCGTCCCCGTCGACGGCGTCCGCGATGTGGGAATGGCTCGCGATCGCGGCCGGCATGCTCGCGTTCCTGGTCGCGGGCCTGGTGGGGCGCCGCGCTCGTCAAAGCCCGCGGCCCGATCCATGAAACGGACGCGGGCGATCCCGGCCGCGGCCGTGGTCGTGTTCGTTGCGGCCTGGTCCGGCGTGCGGCTGAGCGGTCATCGCGGCGTGCCGGTGCCGGCCGGCGAGTCGAGCGCCCCGACCGCCGCCGACCGCGTGCCGATCCCGGCTCCGCCGCTGCCGTCGGTGCGCATTCCGCAACGCGTGCCGCCGTTCACCTTGACCGGGCTCGACGGCAAGCCGCGGTCGATCGCACAATTCCAGGGACACTCGCTGATCATCAACTTTTGGGCCACCTGGTGCGGCCCCTGTCGCCGGGAAATTCCGCTGCTGCAGTCGATCGCCTCGGCCTGGCGGGGACGCCACTTCGCGGTCGTCGGCGTTGCCGTGGATCGGCGTGAAAACGTCGCGAAATTCGCGCGCCGCTTCAAGATCCGCTACCCACTGATGAGCGGCGAGCAAGATGCGCTCGCTGTCGCCACCGCGTTTGGCGTCGCGACGCCGGCGTTTCCGTTCACGGTGTTCAGCGACGAGCGCGGCCGCATCGTCGCGCTGTACTTGGGGGAACTGCATCGACCGCAGATCGACTTGATCCTCGGCGTCGTGCAGGCACTGAACGCAAACCGGATCGCGCTGCCGGCGGCGCGGCGCGCGGTTGCCACGGGGCTCGCCCGCCTGGACTCGGACACGGCTGCAGGCTAAGGACGACCGCCGGGCCGCCCCAGGGCGGCAAATGCGCAAATCGGCGATGTTCGCCGCTGAAGCTTGCCTATTCGGGCCATTTTCCGGTTATTATCGCGGACCTCGCATTTTTTCCCGGCACCCGGCGGACCCCTCGATGGCGCGCGTATTGCTGCTGAATGGCCCAAACCTGAATCTCCTCGGTGCACGCGAGCCGCAGATCTATGGATCGACGACGCTGGTCGAAATCGAGCGGCGCCTCGGCGCGCAGGCGACTGCAAAGGGCCTGGACCTCGATTGTCTGCAGAGCAACGCCGAGCACGAGTTGATCGCCCGGGTTCACGCGGCACCTCGTGACCGGATCGCATTCATGATCCTCAATCCCGGCGCCTTCACCCACACGAGCATCGCGCTGCGCGACGCGATCCAGGGCGTCGGTCTACCGTTCATCGAGGTGCACCTGAGCAACGTCTTCGCCCGCGAGGATTTTCGCCACCGCTCGTATTTTTCCGACATCGCGGTCGGCTGCATCTTCGGCCTCGGCGCGGCGGGCTACGACTTCGCCCTCGACGCGGCGGCCCGGCACCTTGCGGCCGCCGAAAAATCATAGACCGAATCGCCAGGGGGATCCGCCGGATGGACATTCGCAAGGTCAAGAAGCTGATCGAGCTGCTCGAGGAATCGGGGATCTCGGAGCTCGAGATCTCGGAGGGCGAGGAGTCGGTGCGCATCAGCCGGCACCCGCGCGGCGCCGTCACCGTCGCCGCGCCTGCGCCCGCCGCGCCGGCGGCCGCGGTCGCGGTGCCCACGGCCGGCGTGCCCGGCGAGCGCAAGCCGGCGGCCGACAACCGCACCGTCACCTCGCCGATGGTCGGCACGTATTACTCGGCGCCCTCGCCCGGCTCGAAGCCGTTCGTCGAGATCGGCCACGAGGTCAAGATCGGTCAGACCCTGTGCATCATCGAGGCGATGAAGATGATGAACCAGATCGAATCGGACAAGGCGGGGAAGGTCAGTGCGATACTCGCGAAGAACGGCGATCCGGTCGAGTTCGGCCAGCCGCTGTTCGTCATCGAATGACCCAGATGCTGGAGAAAGTCGTCATCGCCAACCGCGGCGAGATCGCGCTGCGGATCCTGCGCGCGTGCCGGGAACTCGGCATCAAGACCGTCGCGGTGCACTCGACCGCCGACTACAACACCAAGCACGTGCTGCTCGCCGACGAGACCGTCTGCATCGGCCCGGCACGGCCCGCGGGCTCTTACCTGAACATGCCGGCGATCATCAGCGCCGCCGAGGTCACCGACGCCGTGGCGATCCACCCCGGATACGGCTTCCTGTCCGAGAACGCGGACTTCGCCGAACGGGTCGAGAAGAGCGGCTTCATCTTCGTCGGACCGCGGGCCGAAACGATCCGCATGATGGGCGACAAGGTTTCGGCGATCAGGGTCATGAAGGCCGCCGGCGTGCCGTGCGTGCCCGGCTCGGACGGTCCTCTCGGCGAGGATGCGGACGAGAATTTCCGCATCGCCAAGGACATCGGTTACCCCGTCATCATCAAGGCCTCCGGCGGCGGCGGCGGCCGCGGCATGCGGGTCGTGCACACCGACGCATCGCTCCTGAACGCAATCAGCGTCACCCGGACCGAGGCGGCCGCGGCGTTCGGCAACGACCAGGTCTACATGGAGAAGTACCTCGAGAGGCCGCGCCACATCGAATTCCAGGTGCTCGCCGACAATTACGGCAACGTCGTGCATCTCGGCGAGCGCGATTGCTCGATGCAGCGCCGCCACCAGAAAGTCATCGAGGAGGCGCCGGCGCCCGGCCTGACCGCGAAGCAGCGCAAAACGATGGGCGAACGGTGCGCCCGCGCCTGCCGCGAGGTCGGCTACCGCAATGCCGGCACGCTCGAGTTTCTGTACCAGGACGAGGAGTTCTACTTCATCGAGATGAACACGCGCGTCCAGGTGGAGCATCCGGTCACCGAACTCGTCACCGGGATCGACATCGTCAAGACCCAGCTGCTGATCGCCGCCGGCGAGCCCCTCGCGTATCAGCAAGCCGACATCCAGATTCGCGGCCACGCGGTCGAGTGCCGGATCAACGCCGAGGATCCGAAGACCTTCGTCCCGTCGCCAGGCCTCGTCAAGCTGTGGCACGCACCCGGCGGGCCCGGCGTACGTGTCGACAGCCACGTCTATACCGGCTACACGGTGCCGCCGTACTACGATTCGATGATCGGCAAGGTCATCGCCTTCGGCGACAGCCGCGACACGGCGATCGCGCGGATGCGCAATGCGCTCGCCGAAATGCTCGTCGAGGGGATCAAGACCAACATTCCCCTGCACCAGGAGATCTTCAACCACTCGGCATTCGTCCAGGGCGGCACGGACATCCACTATCTGGAGCGACGGCTCGGAATCAAGTGAGTCCCCGGGTTGCGAGGCGGCGATGCCCTGGCATGAAATCGAATTTCCACTCGAGGGCCGGGATCCGGAGGCCGTCGAGGCCGCGCTACTCGCCGCCGGCGCCGCTGCGCTCGCCTTCTTCGACCGCGGGGACGAACCGATTTTCGAGCCGCGGCCGGGCGAATTGCGGCTGTGGAGCGACACGCTGGTACGGGCTCTGTTCGACGAGCGCAGCGATCCTGCGGCTTGCCTTTGCCGCCTGACGGCCGTCCTCGGTGCGGGACTACCCGCCGGCGCGAAGCTGCGGCCGGTGGCCGATCGCGCCTGGGAGCGCGAGTGGCTCGTGGGTTGGCGGCCGATGCGCTTCGGACCGCATCTATGGGTCTGCCCGACGTCAGCCGCGGCGCCGCCGGATGCCGCGGCGATCGTCGTGCGCCTCGATCCCGGACTCGCGTTCGGCACCGGCACGCATGCCACGACCGCGATGTGCCTCGAGGCGCTGGCGACGCTCGGTGTGCGCGGCCGCTCCATTCTCGACTTCGGCTGTGGCTCGGGAATTCTCGCGATCGCGGCGCTGAAGCTCGGCGCCGAACGCGCCTGCTGTGCCGACATCGATCCGCAGGCGCTCGCCGCGGCGCGGCAGAATGCGCTGACCAACGAGGTGTCGGCGCGCCTCGACACCATCGATGCGGCGCAGGAATTGCCGACCGCCGACTGCGTCCTCGCGAACATCCTCGCCGGCACGCTGATCGAGTCGCGCGAGCGCCTCGGCCGCGCCTGCGCGGACGGCGGTGATCTGCTGCTCTCCGGCATCCTACTCGCGCAACAGGAAGCCGTGGTTTCGGCATATCGCCCGCGATTTGCTATCGTGAGCGTCGTGCAGCGCGACGACTGGTGCTGCGTTCATGGCCGGCGCCGTACCGACGGCGACCCGCGCTGCTGAGGATCCATCGCATGTACACGCAATGTCCGCATTGCGAGACGATCTTCCGCCTCTCGGCCGAGGCGCTGCGCGCCGCATCGGGCCAGGTCCGCTGTGGCCGGTGCGGCGAGGCGTTCAGTGCGCTCGCGCGCCTCGCGGAACGGCCGGATGCGTTCACGATCGGCGAATCGCCACTCGAACTGGAGAGCCGCGCCGATCGGATCCTCGGTTCGACCGCGGCCGCAGACGAGGCGCAAGCCGAAGTCGAAGCCGAATTCGCCGACGGCGATGTCCAGGGCGACACGCCGGTCGATGAGCCGGAATCGAGCGGCCGGATCGCGCACCTCGAAATCATCGGCCCGCCGATTCCGCCTGAGGAGGGGTCGCTGGAATTCACCCTGCCGCCCGGGGAGCTCGACCGGATCTTCGTCGCGCCGGAGCCGGCAGACGGCTGGCCGCCACCACCGTCCGCGTCGATCGCCACGGCGGCCGAGGCAGGCACGCAAGCGGCCACCGACGAACCGACCGTCGAGGCCGCGCATCGGGCGCCACCCCCGGCCGAGCTCATCGCGGCCGCGCCGAAGCGCCGTTGGGCGACGGTCGCACTCGTGCTCGCGGCGGTCGCTCTCGCACTGCTGCTCGGTGCGCAACTCATCAATCGAAACCGCGAATACCTCGCCGAGCACACCCCGTTCGGCGGTGCGCTGCGTGCAGTGTATGCGCGGTTGGGATTCGAGCTGCCGGTGCCGGCGGACTTGGCCGACTACCAACTGCGCCAATGGGGCGCGACCGGCGACCCGGCCGCGAACGGCATCCTGCGCGTCCGGGCGAGCATCCTGAACGCCGCCGCCGCGTTCCAGCCGTATCCGCTGTTGCGCCTCACGCTGACCGACCGCTTCGACAGACGCGTCGGCTCGCGCGATTTTGCGCCGCGCGAGTACCTGGGCAGACCCGCGGAATTGATGGCGCCGGGACAGCGGACGGACGTGACGATCCAAATCGTCGATCCGGGCAAGGATGCCGTCGGATTCGAGATCGACGTATGCCTGCGCGGCGCCGACGGTGGCGTATTCTGCGGCAGCGGCGCGGCGCCGCACGCCGGATGAACGCGATCGAGATCGGGCCGTACCGCCTGACGTCGAATGTCGTGCTCGCACCGATGGCGGGCGTCACCGACCGGCCGTTCCGCATGTTGTGCCGCCGCTTCGGCGCCGGGCTCGCCGCCTCGGAGATGCTGAGCGCCGATGCGCGGCTCTGGACGAGCGACAAATCGCGGCGCCGCATGGACCACAGCGGCGAGCCGAGCCCGCGCGCGGTGCAAATCGCCGGCTACGACCCGGCGATGATGGCCGACGCCGCGCGCCGCTGCGTGGACGCCGGCGCCGACCTGATCGACATCAACATGGGCTGTCCGGCGAAGAAAGTCTGCAACCGCCTCGCCGGTTCCGCGTTGCTGCGCGACGAAGCGCTGGTCGCGCGAATTCTCGCCGCCGTGGTGCGCGCGGTCGACGCACCGGTCACGCTGAAGACGCGCACCGGCTGGGACCGTGAACACCGCAACGCCGTGCGCATCGCGACGATAGCGCAGGAGTCCGGGGTGCGGGCGCTCGCGATCCACGGCCGCACGCGCGCCGACATGTATCTCGGCGAAGCCGAATTCGCTACGGTGCGCGCGGTCAAATCCGCGGTGAGCATCCCGGTGTTCGCGAACGGCGACATCGCGTCGGCATCGCGCGCACGCGAGGTGCTGGCGCACACGGGTTGCGACGGCATCATGATCGGCCGCGCCGCGCAGGGCAAGCCATGGATCTTCGACGAAGTCAATTTTTTCCTCGCGAACGGCGAAACACGCGCCGATCTTCCACCGCAAAACGTCCGTGATATCATGCGCGCCCACCTCGAAGACCTGTACTCGTTTTACGGTGATGAGACCGGAGTTCGGGTGGCGCGCAAGCATTTGGGCTGGTACTGCCGACGGCATGCGGGACGGGATGAGTTGCGGGCGCGCGTGATGCTGGAACAGACGCCGCGGGAACAATTGTGTGCGGCGCTCGAGCTCTTCGCGATCGACGCCGATCGCGTGGCTTGATCGAATACAACAACGAAGATTGCACGGAAAGTCCACGACAGGCCATGGCTGCACGAAAAAAACCGCGAATTCGCCGGGATCCGTCGCCGCCATTCGATGGGCGCGACCTGAAGGTCAACGGCAAGGGCGTGCCGCTGCGCACCCAGGCCGCGGAGGCACTGCAGTGCTACTTCGAGACGCTGAACGGCCACAATCCCGCCCACCTGTACGAGCTGGTGATGCGCGAAGTCGAGGAACCCCTGTTCAAGATCGTCATGGACCATGCTTCGGGCAATCAGAGCCGGGCCGCGACGATACTCGGCATCAACCGCGGGACGCTGCGCAAGAAGCTCAAAGAGTTCGGGATCGGCGAGTGATGCGGTCTTGTTGACGCCGATTCGCCGCGCGCTGCTCAGCGTGTCCGAGAAGCAAGGCGTCGTCGAATTCGCGCGCGCGTTGCGCGAGCGCGGCATCGAATTGCTGTCGACCGGCGGCACCGCGAAACTCCTGCTGCGCCACGGCGTACCGGTCAAGGAAGTGGCCGAGCACACCGGATTCCCGGAGATCATGGGCGGACGGGTGAAGACCTTGCATCCGCGCATTCACGGCGGACTGCTCGGCCGGCGCGGCATCGACGACGCCGTCATGCGCGAGCACGGGATCGAGCCGATCGACCTGCTCGTGGTGAATCTCTACCCGTTCTGCGCGACCGTGGCACGGCCGGACTGCCGCTATGAGGACGCGGTCGAGAACATCGACATCGGCGGTCCGGCAATGGTGCGCGCCGCCGCCAAAAACCACGAATCGGTTGCGGTCGTCGTCGATCCGGCCGACTACCGCCCCTTGCTCGATGAGTTGTCGGCGAATCAGGGCGGCACGAATCTCGCGATGCGCCAACGGCTGGCGGCGAAGGCCTTTGCACACACGGCACAGTACGATGCGATGGTGTCGGCGTACTTCACCGGCGCCATCGGCGCCGGTTCGGCGAGCTTCGACGACGATCTGAACCTCTCGATGCGCAAACGCCTCGATCTGCGCTACGGCGAGAATCCGCATCAACAGGCGGCCTTGTACGTCGACCCGCGCGCGATCGGCGCGTCGGTCGCCTCGGGATCGCAACTGCAGGGCAAGGCGCTCTCCTACAATAACGTCGCCGACGCCGACACCGCACTCGAATTGGTGCGGCAGTTCCCCGAGCCGGCCTGCGTGATCGTCAAGCACGCGAACCCCGCGGGGGTCGCGCTCGAGGCGAACATTCTCGCCGCCTACGAGCGGGCGTACCGCACCGATCCGACGTCGGCGTTCGGCGGCATCGTCGCGGTCAACCGCCCGCTGGATGCGGCCACCGCGGCGGCGATCGTCGGCCGGCAATTCGTCGAACTGATCCTCGCGCCGAGTGTGGAAGCGGATGCCGCGGCACTGCTCGCGCCGAAGCAGAACGTCCGCGTTCTCGCCGTCGGCGACCTTGGGTGCCCGGTCGAGCAGCGGCTCGAATATCGCAGCGTGACCGGTGGGCTGCTGGTGCAAACCCGCGACGCGGGACGGATCGGCGCCGCCGACCTGCGCACCGTGACGAAGCGCGCGCCGACGGCGGCGCAGCTGGCCGATCTGCTGTGCGCGTGGCGCGTCGCGAAATATGTCAAATCGAACGCGATCGTCTGCGTGAAGGACGGGGCCACCATCGGCATCGGCGCCGGCCAGATGAGCCGCGTCGTCAGCAGCCGGATCGTGGCGATGAAGGCGCGCGACGCGGGACTGTCCTGCGAGGGTGGGGCGATCGCCTCGGACGCGTTCTTTCCATTCCGCGACGGGCTGGAGGCGGTCGCCGAATTCGGCGTCTCCTCGGTGATACAGCCGGGTGGCTCGAGGCAGGACGCCGAGGTTATCGCCGCGGCCGACGAGCACGGCATCGCGATGGTGTTCACCGGCATGCGTCACTTCCGTCACTGACGAGGCCGCGGGGGAACCATGAAGATCCTGATCGTCGGCGGCGGCGGGCGTGAGCACGCACTCGCCTGGAAGTGCGCGCAAACCGCCCGCGTCGAGCGCGTCTACGTCGCGCCGGGCAACGCCGGCACCGCGCTCGAACCGAAGACGCGCAACATCGAAATCGACGCACGGGACATCGAGTCGCTCGCCGCGTTTGCGGCGCGCGAGCGGATCGATCTGACGGTCGTCGGCCCGGAGGCGCCGCTGGTCGAGGGACTGGCCGATCGCTTCGCCGCCGACGGCCTGGCCTGCTTCGGCCCGACGCGCGCCGCGGCGCGGCTCGAGGGGTCGAAGGCGTTCAGCAAGGACTTCCTGCGGCGCCACCGCATCCCGACCGCCGCGTACCGCTGCTTCACGCGGGAGGATTTCGACGCCGATCATGTGCGCGCGTGTCGATTGCCGCTGGTCGTCAAGGCCGATGGCCTCGCCGCCGGCAAGGGCGTCGTGATCTGCGAGACGCACGCCGAAGCGCTGCAGCATGCGTCGCGGATGCTCGGCGGCAGCTTCGGCGCGGCCGGCGAGCGGATCGTCGTCGAGGAGTTCCTGCGCGGTGAGGAGGTGAGCTTCATCGTCGTCGCGAACGCGCTGCAGGCGCTGCCGCTCGCGACTTCGCAGGATCACAAGCGCCGCGACGACGGCGATGGCGGTCCCAACACGGGCGGCATGGGCGCCTATTCACCCGCGCCGATCGTGACGCCGACGCTGCACGCACGCATCATGCGCGAGGTGATCGAACCGACCTTGCGCGGCATGCGCGACGATGGCAATCCGTACACCGGCTTTCTCTATGCCGGCCTGATGATCGGCGCGGACGGCACGCCGAACGTGCTCGAATTCAACTGCCGCCTGGGCGACCCGGAAACGCAGCCGATCCTGCTGCGTCTGCGCGGCGACCTGCCCGCCTTGTGCGAGGCGGCGCTCGCGGGCGCGCTCGATCGCAGCGCCATCGACTGGGATCCACGCACGGCCCTCGGCGTCGTGCTCGCGGCCGGCGGCTACCCGGATGCGTACCGTAAGGGCGACCCCATCGCGGGGCTCGACACGGCCGCGCGGCTGCCAGGCAAGGTGTTCCACGGCGCAACGGCACTGCGCGACGGCCAGATCGTGACCAACGGCGGCCGCGTCCTGTGCGCGACCGGCTTGGGCGAGACGGCCCGCGCGGCGCAACGTCAGGCCTACGCCCTGGTCGAGGCGATCCATTGGGACTCGATGCAGTACCGGCGCGACATCGGCCGCCACGCGATCGCCCGCGCAGGCGCGGATCCCGCCGGATCGCGCTGACGCGTTCACCGCGGATCCGGCGCGGCGCCGGCGGCGGCGCGCAGGCCCCTGCGCCCGGACCGTCTGACGTAGAGATAGACGACCGGCGTCGTGTAGAGCGTCAGCAGCTGGCTGACGATCAGCCCGCCGACAATCGAGATGCCGAGCGGGCGGCGCAGCTCGGTGCCGTCGCCGGCGGCGAGCGCGAGCGGCAGGGCGCCGGCGATCGCCGCACAGGTGGTCATCATGATCGGGCGGAAACGCAAGGCACAGGCATGCGCGATCGCGGCGCGCGGCTGCAGGCCGAGGCGGCGCTCGGCGTGCAGTGCGGAATCGACCATCATGATCGCGTTCTTCTTGACGATGCCGATCAGCAGCAGGATGCCGAGGAAAGCGATCAGGCTGAATTCCGTGTGCGCGATGATCAGCGCGAGCAGCGCGCCGAGCCCGGCCGACGGCAGCGTCGACAGAATGGTGAGCGGCTGGCCGTAGCTCTCGTAGAGAATGCCGAGGACCAGGTAGATCGCGAGCAGCGCGGCGCCGAGCATCAGCGGTTCGTGGCCCACGCTCTGGCGGAACAAGCGCGCGGTGCCGTAGGCGGTGCCGCGAATGGCGACGGGTACGTGGATGCGCGCCATCGTGCGCTGGATCGCGGCGAGCGCCGCGCCGAGCGCAACGCCGTGCGGTAGATTGAACGCGATCGTCGTCGAGGCGGAGGTCCCGGTGTGCTCGACACTGACCGGCGCGGTCGACGTCGCGAAGCGCGCGAATGCGGCGAGCGGCACCATCGTCTCCTTCGCCGCGCTGATCGCCGAGCCCGTCGAGGTGTCGCCGCGCCCGGCGTTCGCCAGCGAATTCGCCGCGAGGTTGCGCGCGGCATCGACCGCGACTGCGGCGGCGGACGCCTGCGAGGCCGGCGCCGACGTTCGCAAGACGTCCGCGCTGACGCCGATCTTCGTCGTCCCGGCGACCGCCTGGGTCGCCTGCGTGCCGCTGACGGGAGCACCGGCTGTGCTGACGTAGAGCGCCCGCAGCACCTGCGGGTTCTCCTGAAATTGCGGCGCGACTTCCATCACGACGTGGTACTGCTGCGGGCTTGCCGGATCATCGATCGTCGACACCGGCGCCTGCGCGAACGCATCGTCCAAGGTGTCATCGATCTGGCGCTCGCTCAGGCCGAGTCGCGAGGCCGTGTCGCGGTCGACGATCACGTCGGACTGCAGGCCGCCCGGCTGCAGATCGGTGTCGACGTCGGTGACCTCGGGCACGTGCTGGAGCGCGGCACGCAACTTGCGCGACCAGAACTGCAGTTGACCGAGGTCGTCGCCGAGCAGCGTGTACTGGTACTGTGCGTTCGCCGACCGTCCGCCGGCACCGATGTCCTGCGCGGACTGGAGAAACGCCGAGACGCCCGCCACACGCGCGAGCTTCGGGCGCAGGCGATCGATCACCCCCTGCGCGCCGGTTCGGCGATCGGCCAGCGGCTTCAGCGTGATGCTGAGGGTTGCGAGCGGGCCGCCCGATGGACCGAACCCCAGGCCGCCGACCGCGCCGGCGACGCTCGCGACCGCCGGATCGCGGCCGATGATGCCCGCGACCCGCCCGAGCTTGGCTTTCATGAACTCGAACGACGCACTCGCGTCGCCGCGAATCGCGCCACGCAGCTGGCCCGTGTCCTGCTGCGGGAAAAAGCCCTTGGGAATTGCGACGTACAGGTAGACATTCAGACCGATCGTCGCGAGCAGCAGCGCCAGCATCGATCGCGGGTGATCGAGCGCGACGTCGAGCGTGCGCCGGTAGGCCTCCTTTGTCGCCGCAAAGCCGCGCTCGAAGGCACGAGTGAAGCGCGCACTCGAGCGCACGTCCCTGCGCCGCAGCAGGCGCGCGCACATCATCGGCGTCGTCGTCAGCGAAATCACCAGCGATATCAAAATCGAGATCGCCAGGGTGTTGGTGAATTCGCTGAACAGCCGGCCGACGATGCCGCCGCCGAATTCGAACGGAATGAACACCGCGACCAGCGACAGGCTCATCGCCAGCACGGTGAAGCCGACCTCGCGCGCGCCGCGTACCGCGGCCTGCATCGGCCTCATTCCGGCCTCGATGTGGCGCGCGATGTTCTCCATCACGACGATCGCATCGTCGACGACGAAGCCCGTCGCGACCGTGAGCGCCATCAGCGAGAAGTTGTCCAGCGTGTAGCCGAGCAGGTACATCGCCGCGAACGTCCCGATCAGCGACACCGGGACGGCGACCGCCGGTATCAGCGCGGCCCGGTGGCTGCCGAGGAACGCGTAGACCACGAGGATCACCATCGCGATCGCGATCAGCAGCGTCTGTTCGGTCTGTCGCAGGGAGCCGCGGATCGTCACGGAGCGGTCGAAGATGACGGCAAGCCTGATCTTGGGGTCGATCTCGGCCTTCAGGCGCGGCAAAAGCGCCTTGATCGCGTCTACCATCTTGATCACGTTGGCGCCGGGCTGCTGAAATACGAGCACCGACACCGCCGGCTTGCCGTTGTAGATCCCGTAGGTATGCCGGTTCTCGGTCGCGCCATTGCGCATGTCGAGCACCTTGGCGACGTCGGCGAGGCGCGTCACGGAACCGTTGCGGCTCGCGATGATCAGCCTGCGGTACTCGCGCGCGGTGCGGGCGTTGTCGTTGGTGTAGATCTGGTAGTGAAGACCGCCCGCCTCGAGCGCCCCCTTCGGCGCGTTGGCGTTTGCGTTGGAGATCGCCGCGCGCACGTCCTGCAGGCCGATGCCGTACTTGGCGAGTGCGTAGGGGTTGATCTCGACACGCACCGCCGGCAGCGCGCTGCCGCTCACGTTGACGCCGCCGACTCCGGCGATTTGGGCCAGGCGCTGCGATACCACGGCGTCCGCGGCATCGTAGATCTGGCCCTGGGTGAGCACGTTCGAGGTCATCGCCAGCGCGAGCACCGGAAACAGCGAGCTGTTGAGCTTGAAATAGCTCGGGTTGCGGGTCATTGCCGCCGGCAGATCCGGCCGCGCCGCCTCGATCGCCGCCTCGACGTCCCGGGCCGCTCCGTTCAGGTCGCGGTCGAGGCCGAAGGTGAGCTGGATATTGGTCTGGCCGATGCTGCTAGTCGACGTCATGTCGTCGACGTCGGCGATCGCACCGAGCCGGCGCTCGAGCGGTGTCGCGACCGTGCGCGCCATGACTTGCGGGCTCGCACCGGGGAGCGACGCGGAGACGAAGACCGCCGGCACGTCGATGTTCGGCAGCGGCGCGACCGGCAGCAGGATGAAGGCCGCGATGCCGCCGAGCGCGACGCCCGCCGTCAGCAAGGTGGTCGCGATCGGCCTCGCGATGAACGGTGCGGAGATGTTCACGGTGCGCAGTGCATGACGCCGGGCTTCACGGCGTCGGGTTCAAGGCGCCGTCCGCCGCGTCCGACCCGCCCGCGCGGACCGCCCGCCGCCGCTTCGTCAGGCGGTCGAACGCGAGGTAGATCACCGGCGTCGTGAACAGCGTCAGGATCTGGCTCACCAGCAGACCGCCGACGATCGACACGCCTAGCGGATGCCTGAGTTCGGCGCCGTAGCCGGTGCCGAATATGAGCGGCAGCGCGGCAAACATCGCCGCGACCGTCGTCATCAGGATCGGTCGGAAACGCAGCATGCAGGCGCGGTGAATCGCGTCCCGTGCGCAAAGTCCCTGCCGGCGTTCGGCCACGATCGCGAAGTCGATCATCAGGATCGCGTTCTTCTTGACGATACCGATCAGCAGGATGATGCCGATCAGCGCAATGATCGTCAGATCGTCGCCGGCGAGGATGAGCGCGAGCAGGGCGCCGACTCCGGCGGACGGCAGCGTCGACAGGATCGTGATCGGATGGATGAAGCTTTCGTAGAGCACGCCGAGGACGATGTACATCACCAGCACGGCCGCGAGCAGCAGCAGCAGCTCGTTGCTCAGGTTGTTGCGAAACGCGAGCGCCGCGCCCTGAAATGTCGTGTGAATGCTCGCCGGCAGACCGACCGCGCGCTCGACCTTTTGGACCGCGTCGACGGCTGCCCCGAGGGAGGCGCCCGGCGCGAGGTCGAACGACACCGTCGTCGCCGGGAACTGCGCCAGATGATTGATCAGCAGCGGTCTGGTCGCGACCGCAAACTTTGCGATCGCCGACAGGGGAACCTGGCCACCGGCCGCCGACGGCAGGTAGATCGACCCGAGCGACGCGATCGAGCGGTACGCGGCCGGGTCGGCCTGCATGATGACCCGGTACTGGTTCGACTGCGTGAATATCGTCGAGACGATGCGCTGGCCGAACGCATCGTACAGCGCGTTGTCGACGGTGCCGACGCTGATGCCGAGGCGCGCCGCGCTGTCACGATCGATGGTGACGTCGGCGGCGAGGCCGTCGTCCTGCTGGTTGCTCGTGACGTCGGCGAGCGCGGCTTGCCTCCTCAGGGCCTCGAGCAGTTTCGGCGTCCAGCGCTCGAGGATCGCCGAATCCGCGCTTTCCAGGGTGAAGTGATATTCGGACGGGCCGGTCGTCGCGTCGAGCGTAAGGTCCTGCGCCGGGTGCGCGTACAGCCTGATGCCGCGCACCCCGGCGGTTTCGCTCTGCAAGCGGCGTGCGACGCCGGCAGCGTTCAGCGCGCGCGCGCCGAGCGGTTTCAGGTTGATCAAGAAGCGGCCGCTGCTCAGGGTCGGGTTGCTGCCGTCCACCCCGATGTACGAGGACAGGCTGGCGACGTCCGGATCCTTGAGGATCGCCCGCGCGAGTGACTGTTGCCGGCCGGCCATCGCCGCGTACGACACGTTCTCGCCCGCCTGCGACACGCCTTCGATCAGGCCGATGTCCTGCTCGGGAAAGAAACCCTTGGGAATCAGCACGTAGAGCAGCGTCGTCAGCGCGAGGGTCGCCGCCGCCACGTACAACGTGGCCGGTTGCCGGTCGAGGACCCAGTCGAGGGCGCGGCCGTACCGGCCGACGAGCCGCTCGAACCAGGCGCCGCCGCGCGCGTCGGGACGCTCCCCCGCGCCCCGCGGGCGCAGCATCTTCGCGCATAGCATCGGCACCAGCGTGAGCGACACGATCGCCGAAATCAGGATCGTCACGGCGAGCGTGACCGCGAACTCGCGAAACAGGCGGCCGACGACGTCCTGCATGAACAACAGGGGAATGAGCACCGCGATCAGGGACAGCGTGAGCGAGATGATCGTGAATCCGATCTCGCCCGAGCCGCGCAGAGCCGCCTCGCGCGGGTTCGCGCCCGCATCGAGGTGACGGGAGATGTTCTCGATCATCACGATCGCGTCGTCGACGACGAAGCCGGTGGCGATCGTCAGAGCCATCAGGGACAGGTTGTTGAGGCTGAAATTCGCCAGGTACATCACGGCGAAGGTGCCGATCAAGGACAGCGGCACGGACAGGCTCGGAATCAAGGTCGCCGGCAGCTTGCGCAGGAACAGGAAGATCACCGCGACGACCAGCACCACTGCGAGCGCCATCTCGAACTGCACGTCCTTGACCGACGCTTCGATGGTCTTCGTGCGGTCAGTCAGGATCTCGACGTCGACGCCGGCGGGCATCGACGCGCGCAACTCGGGCAGGATCGACTTGATGCTGCGCACGACCTCGACGACGTTGGCGCCTGGCTGGCGCTGCACGTTCAGGAGCAGCGCCGGCGTCGTGTTCATCCAGCCGCCGAGCTGGGTGTTCTGCGCACTCTCGGCGAGCGTGGCGACGTCGCGCAAGCGCACCGGCGCGCCATTGCGGTAGGCGACAATGATGTTCGCGTACTCGGCGGCGCTCTTCAGCTGGTCGTTGCTGTCGATCGTGTAGGCGCGCGTCGGTCCGTCGAATGCGCCCTTCGGGCCGTTCTGGTTCGCCACGTTGATCGTCGTGCGCAGGTCGTCGAGGTTCAGGCCGAGCGCCGCGAGCGCGCGCGGGTTCACGATCACCCGTACGGCCGGGCGCTCGCCGCCGCCGATGCTGACGACGCCGACCCCTTTCAGTTGCGAGATTTTCTGCGCAATCCGCGTGTCGGCGAGATCCTCGACCTCGGGCAACGGCATGACTCTCGAGGTGATGCCGAGTGTGAGGATCGGCGCGTCGGCCGGATTGACCTTGACGTAGATCGGCGGTGCCGGCAGGTCCTGCGGCAGGAGACTCTGCGCAGCGGCAAGCGCCGCCTGCACCTCCTGTTCGGCGACGTCCATCGCGAGCGTCAGGTCGAACTGCAGCGTGATGATCGAGGCGCCGGCCGAGCTCGACGAGCTCATCTGTCCGAGACCCGGCATCTGTCCAAGCTGTTTCTCGAGCGGCGCGGTGATCGCCGAGGTGACGACCTCGGGGCTCGCGCCGGGGTAGAACGTCTCGACCTGGATCGTCGGGTAGGCGACCTCGGGCAACGCGGACAGGGGCAGCGCCGAGTAGGCGATCAGGCCGACGATCAGGATCGCCGCCATCAGCAGCGTCGTCGCGATCGGCCGCTCGATGAACACACGCGAGGGATTCACCGACGCCGCCGGCGGCGCACGCCGCGCCCGATCCTGATCACCGATCCGCGCCGGACCATTGCACCGTGGCGCCGTCGCGCAGGCGGTCGCCCCCCTCGGTGACGACGCGCTGCCCCGGCTCCAAGCCGCGCTTCACCACGACCAGGTCACCGGACGCGGGACCGAGCACGACCGGCCGCACCGCGACCTTGCGCGCCGCGCCGACGAGGTAGACGAACGTGCTGGCGACGCCGTTCGGCGCACCGCGATGCACCGCGTCGCCCGGGATCAGTACCCGTCCGTGCAGCACGGTCTCGAGCAGGCTGATGATGACGAATTGGTTCGGAAACAGCAGGCCGCCGTCATTGGCGAACTGTGCGCGCAGCTTGACGGTGCCGGTCGTCGGGTCGATCTGGTTGTCGATCGTCAGCAGCTTGCCCGAGGCGAGCTGCGCGCTGTCGCTGCGGTCGTATGCGTCCACTTCGAGCGTCTTGCCGCTGCGCATGGCCCGCAACACGCCGTCGATATCGTCCTCCGGTATCGAGAAAATCGCCGAGATCGGCCGCAGCTGCGTGATCACGACGATGCCGTTGGCGTCGCCCGGGGTGACGTAGTTGCCGGCGTCGATCTGTCGCAGCCCCACACGGCCGGCGATCGGCGCGACGATGTGGGCGTAGGTCAGATTGAGCGCGGCGGCACGCACCTGCGCCCGATCGCCCTCGACCGTACCCACATATTGCGCGACCAGGGCTCTTTGCGTGTCGAGTTGCTGCTCGGCAATCGCATGGCGCGCGATCAGGCCGGTATATCGGCGCAGATCGAGCCGCGCGTTCGCGAGCAGCGCCGCATCGCGATCCAGCGCCGCCTGCGCCTCCTCGAGCGCGGCTTGGTACGGCCGCGGATCGATCTGCGCGAGGAACTGCCCGGCGTGCACCATCTGCCCTTCGGTGAAGGCGATGGTTTGCAGCTCGCCGCTGATCTGCGTGCGCACGGTGACGGTCGCGAGCGGGGTGATTGCGCCGAGCGCCGGGATCCGCAGCGGTACGTCGCCGCGGCTGACCGTGGCTACCGCGACGGGAACCGGCGCATTCGCTCCGTGGAAGGCGCCGCCGCGCATGGCGCGACGATCCGCGTGATGCAGACGGACGATGACGACGGCGATGAGCATCGCGGCGACCGCGGCGGCGATCAGCCAGAGGCGCCCATGCTTGCGCTCGGGCCCGGGTTGGCCGCGATCCGCGCCCTCGTGCGGCGCATCGCTCACGGCGTGTTTAGGGACTTTCGGTGCGAGGACATACTGTACTATCTGGACTGCACTGTCTGGACTGCACTATCTGAAATGCACTATCTGGAATACGGGGGTGCGGAACGCGTTGGCTCGGGTCGCGATTTGCGCGACACTTTAACCGAAATCCCCGCACGCTCGCGCGACGCTGCGACAATTTTTGTCAAGATTCGGTGAATCGCCCGGCCGGCGCGACCTGCGCGGCAACTCGATGAGCAGACGCCTCTACAGGACGACGACGTGCTTGCTGACGGTCTGGCTCGCGCTCCTTCCGGCCGCCGCCCGGACGAATGCGCCGGCTGGCGGTGAGACGCTCGCGCGCCGCGACTTTCAGGCGGCCATGCACCGGGTCGAGATGGGCGCGCCGGACGTACTCGACCCGCGGCGCCTGCGCGCATATCCGCTCTACGAGTACCTGCTCGCGGCACGCTTGCAGCGGGATCTGCAGGACCATCCGGGCGCCGCCGTCGACCACCGGATTGACGAGTTCCTGCAGGCGCATGGCCGCGAACCGGTCACCCGCGACTTGCGACGCGACTGGCTGCTGAGCCTCGCCGCGCGCGGCCGCTGGCAATGGTTCATGCCGCGCGCCGCGAACGTCGATGACCCACGCCTCGCCTGCGACCGGCTCGCGGGACGCCTGGCGACCGGCGAGACCGACGACCTACCCGCCCGGGCGATCGCCCGCTGGCTCCTGCCGCAGCCGCCGGCCGCCGAATGCGCCGCGGTGTTCGCCTGGCTGGGGAGCCGCGGTTACTTGAGCGCGGGTCTGCGGGAGATGCGCACGCGCGCTGCGCTGCGCGCCGGCGATGCGCGCCTCGCGCTGCGGTTTGCCGCACAATTGCCGCCGGCGCGCGCGGCGCCGCTGCGTCTTTGGGCGAGCCTGATCGACACGCCCCTGCCGGCGCTCGAGTCCTTGGCGGCCGATCCCGCCCTCGATGTCCCCGCCGCAGCGCTCGCCGCGGGATTCGATTTGCTGTCGCGGCGGCACGGCGCCGCGGCGATGGCGCTCCTGCCGCGCCTGCTCGCCCGGCCCGCAATGACGCCTGCGCTGCGCGCCCGGCTGCAGCTGAGCGCGGCGCTCGGCGCGGCCTACGATCACGACGCCGATGCGCTCGCGGCCTTCGCCGCGGTACCGCCGGTCCTGATCGACCGACGCGCCGCCGAATGGCGGGTTCGCGCGGCACTTTGGAACGGCGATTATGCGCAGGCCCTCGTCTGGATCGAACGCCTGCCGGCCGAGCAGGCCGCCCTGCCGCGCTGGCGTTACTGGTACGCGCGCGCGATCGCGGCGACCGCGGGCGTTGCCGCCGCGAAGCCCTTGTACGCCGAAATCGCCGGCATGCGGGATTTCTACGGCTACCTCGCAGCCGATCGACTGCGCCAGCCGTATCGCCTGCATGCGCGGCCGACGAAGATCGACTGGCGAGTTCAGCGGCGCCTCGCGGCGCAGCCCGCCCTGGTGCGCGCCCGGGAACTGTTCCGTTGCGACATGGTGGCAGCGGCTTCGCTCGAATGGACGTATGCGCTGGGCAGTGCCGACGCGGACACCCTCGTGCAGGCCGCGCATCTGGCGGCGCGTTGGGGTTGGTACGAGCAGTCGATCATCGCGCTGGCGCGCGCGGGCGAATGGGACGATCTGCGGCTGCGCTATCCGCGCCCCTACCGCGCGGCGGTCGCGGCGGCGAGTCGGCTGAGCCGCGTGCCGGCGGACTGGATCCTCGCCGTGATGCGCCAGGAGAGCCTGTTCGAGCCGGACGCGCTGTCGCCGGCCGATGCGCGCGGCCTGATGCAACTGCAACCGGCAACTGCCGCGCTGATCGCGCGCCACTCGCATCTGCGCACGCCTTCGGCCGCCGCGCTGTTCGAGCCGCGCGTCGTGCTGCGCCTCGGGGCCGTCTACCTGCGCGAACTGCTGGACCGCTATGACGGCCAGCTCGATCTGAGCCTCGCCGCGTACAACGCGGGGCCGGCCGCAGTCACGCGCTGGCTGCCCGACCGGCCGATGGCGGCCGACGTCTGGATCGAGAACATTCCATACCCAGAAACCCGCCGCTATGTGCGGGACATCGTCGAGCACATCGTCGCCTTCGCCTGGACGCGCGGCGTGCCGCCGCCGCGACTGTCGCGCCTCCTGCCGCGGATCTATCCCGCGGCGACGATCGAGGCGCGCGCGCGCGCGAGAATCAGGCAGGTCGCGCAAGGAAGGAGCGGATGACGAATTTCACGCAGGCGATCGTGCGGCCGCCCGGCCAAAACTTCGCGCAGGGACTCTCGAGCGCGAACCTCGGACCGCCGGATCTCGATCTGGCGCTCGCCCAGCACGCGGCGTATTGCGACGCGCTTCGCCGCTGCGGGCTGGCCGTGACGGCCCTTGCCGCCGATCCCGGCTTTGCCGACGGCACGTTCGTCGAGGACACGGCCGTGATCGGCGCGCGCGCCGCGGTGGCAACACGCCCCGGCGCCGCATCGCGCCGCGGCGAGGTCCGATCGATCCTCGGGTGTCTGCGCGGTATGCGCCGCGAGATCCACGAGATACGGGCGCCCGGCACGCTCGACGGCGGCGACGTTTGCCAGGCGCAATCGCATTTCTTCATCGGCATCTCGGCCCGCACCAACCCGGAGGGGGCGCGGCAATTGGCCGGGATCCTGTGCGCCGCCGGCTACACGTGCTCGACGGTCGACATCCGCGGCAACGGCCCGCTGCTGCACCTGAAGTCCGGCATCGCGTATCTCGGTGACAACCGCCTTCTGCTCGCGCCCTTCCTGCCGCTCACGGACGAGATGCGCGGCTTCGAGCACATTGCGGTCTGCGCCGAGGAGGCCTACGCCGCGAATTGCGTTCGCATCAACGATCGGCTGCTGATCGCCGACGGCCATCCGCGGACGGCTGCGACACTGCGCGCCTGCGGCTACTCAACGCTGCCGCTCGCGATGTCGGAGTTCCGCAAGCTCGACGGCGGCCTGAGCTGCCTGTCGCTGCGCTTCTGAAGCGCCGCGTCAAGCACGCAGCATCCTCGCGAAGGTCGCGCCGAGCTCGGCGTCATCTTGCCCGCCTCCCGGATCGTACTTTAGGTGAGCGGTTCGCGATCATGCCCGGCGGTGGGCGCTCGATCGGGGTAAAATGCCGTGCATGTTTGGGCCGCCGGCGTTGCCGGCCCGTCCTCGGAGGAAAATTCATGCGTAAATTCCCGTTGTCCCTGCTGCTCGCCCTCGCCGTCGTGCTCTCGCCGGCGCTCGCCGCCGGTACGGCGCACGAGCCGGTTTCGACGCAGGCCAAGGCGGTCGGCGTGACCGTGAAGCGCGATGCGAAGGTGTTCGGCGTCGCCGTCAAGCACACCGCGATCAAGATCGGCCACGCGGCCAGAAGGTTCGGCCTGCGGGTCGCCGCCGCGACCAAGCACGGGGTGCACGAATACCGCGCCGGGACCGACGCCCGCAAGACGAAGCCGAAGAAGCGGTGACGCCAGATGCAGCGGCGCGGCGCCGTCAGGCCGGCGGCGCGGCCTTGCGCGCGATGCTGGTCGCCATCGTCACGATCGACGCCAGATCGCTCAAATTCGCCGGCACGACGAGCGTCGTGCCGCTCTGCGCGAGTTTGCCGAATTGCTTCACGTATTCCTCGCCGATGCGCAACTGCATCGCTTCTATGCCGCCACGGTCCGACAGCGCGATGCCGACCTGCCGCAGTCCTTCGGCGGTCGCCGTCGCGACCGCGAGGATCGCCTGCGCCTGACCCTCGGCTTCGTTGATCTGCAGTTGCTTGGTCGCCTCGGACTGCTTGATCACGCGCTGCTTGTCGCCCTCGGCCGCGTTGATCTTGGCGTCGCGCTCACCCTCCGAGGTCAGGATGACCGCGCGCTTCTCGCGTTCCGCGCGCATTTGCTTCTCCATCGCCGACAACACGTCCTTCGGCGGCGTGATGTTCTTGATCTCGTAACGCAACACCTTGACGCCCCACGGCGCCGAGGCTTTGTCCAATTCGGCGACGACGTTCGCGTTGATGACGCCGCGCGCCTCGAACGTGCGATCGAGCTCGATCTTGCCGATCTCGCTGCGCAGCGTGGTCTGCGCGAGCTGGGCGATGGCGAATCCGTAGTTGGTGATGCCGTAGGACGCCAGGTGCGGATCGAGCACCTGCATGTAGAGCACGCCGTCGACGCCCACCTGGACGTTGTCCCGGGTGATGCAGACCTGTTCCGGTATGTCGATCGCGATCTCCTTCAGGCTGTGCCGATAGGCGACCTTCTCGACGAAGGGGATCAGGATGTGGAATCCGGCCTGCAGCGTGCGGCTGTATTTTCCGAGGTATTCGACGACGAAGGCGCTCTGCTGCGGCACCACCGTCGCCGTTTTCGCCACCATGATCACCACGACCACCGCGAGCGCGATGACCAGATAGCTGATGGAACTGCCCACTAGTGTGTTCTCCCGCGCCGGCGACCGGCGCCCCCGCCCGTGAATCAATCCTCGCCGTGCAGCACCAGCGTGAGTCCGTCGACGCGGGCGATGCGCGCGTGCCCCCCCGCGGCGATGCCGCCGCCCCCGCCGTTGACCGCGCTCCAGGAACTGCCGCGATATTCGAGGCGGCACGTTTCGCCCGGCGCGAGTGCGGTCGGCACGAGGATCGTCTCGCCGGCCGGTCCGCCCTTGAGCGGCGGCAGGCTGCGGCGCATGCGCTCATAGATGCGCCGCCGGAACGTCAGCATGGTGGAGAGCGCGAGGACCAGGAAAATGAGCCATTGCAGCCAATCCGCCAGCGCGAGACCGGCCAACATCAGCGAGCCGACGATGAACGCCGACGCGCCGACGAAGACGAAATAGAACTGGGCGTTCACCAATGCCATCTCGGCGCCGAGCAGCACGGCGCCGACGACGATCCATGCCCACCATTGCATCACTCGCTCCCCGGCGGCGGCGGTCCCCGGCCGCTCAACGCTTCATCGCGTCGAAGAACTCCGAGTTGGTCTTCGTATCCTTCATCTTGTCGAGCAGGAACTCGATCGAGGCGAGCTCGTCCATCGGATGCAGCAGCTTGCGCAGGATCCACATCTTGGAAAGCTCCGCCGGATCGGTGATCAGCTCTTCCTTGCGCGTCCCGGAACGATTGATGTTGATCGACGGGAACACGCGCTTCTCGGAGATGCGCCGGTCGAGGTGGATCTCGGAGTTGCCCGTTCCCTTGAATTCCTCGAAGATCACGTCATCCATCTTCGAACCCGTGTCGACCAGCGCCGTCGCGAGGATCGTCAGGCTCCCGCCCTCCTCGATGTTGCGCGCCGCGCCGAAAAAGCGCTTGGGCCGCTGCAAGGCGTTCGCGTCGACGCCGCCGGTGAGCACCTTGCCGGAACTCGGCACGACGGTGTTGTAGGCGCGCGCCAGACGGGTGATCGAGTCGAGCAGGATCACGACGTCCTTCTTGTGCTCGACCAGGCGTTTCGCCTTCTCGATGACCATCTCGGCGACCTGCACGTGCCGGCTCGCCGGCTCGTCGAAGGTCGAGGAGACGACCTCGCCCTTGACCGTGCGCGCCATTTCCGTGACTTCCTCCGGCCGCTCGTCGATGAGCAGCACGATCAGGTAGCACTCCGGATGGTTCGCCGTGATCGCGGTCGCAATGTTCTGCAGCAGCATCGTCTTGCCGGCCTTCGGCGGCGAGACGATCAGACCCCGCTGCCCCTTGCCGATCGGCGCGACCAGATCGATCGCACGCGCGGTCAGATCCTCGGTCGAACCGTTGCCCCGCTCGAGCTTCAGCCGCTCGGTCGGATGCAGCGGCGTGAGATTCTCGAACAGCACCTTGCCGCGCGAGCTCTCCGGCGAATCGAAATTGATCTCGCCGACCTTCAGCAGCGCGAAGTAGCGCTCGCCGTCCTTCGGCGGTCGGATCAACCCGGATATCGAATCGCCGGTGCGCAGGTTGAAACGCCGGATCTGGCTCGGGCTCACGTAGATATCGTCGGGGCCGGCGAGATAGCTCGAGTCGGAGGATCGCAGGAAGCCGAAGCCGTCCTGCAGGATCTCGAGGACGCCGTCGCCGTAGATGTCCTCGCCCTTGCGGGCGTGCGCCTTCAGCACGCCGAAGATGATGTCCTGCTTGCGTGAGCGCCCCATGTTCTCGAGACCCATGGTCTCGGCGAGCTTGACCAGATCGCTGATCGGGCGCTTCTTCAGCTCCGTCAGATTCATCGAACTGCGGCTGCGGGCGAGATCGGTCGGCGCGATGATCTCCAGATCGTCGCCGCCCTCCGGCAGGTCGCCGTAGTCCTCTTGCGGCGGACGTCCGCCGTTGGTGTTGCCGTTGCGCTGCCGGTTCGACCGGTTCGAGCGCCCGCCGCCCTGGCCCCCCTGGCCGCCCTGACCGCCCTGGCCGCCGCGCGACTGATTGCCGAGGTAGCCTCTCACAGGTTGCTGTCCAGGAAAGCCGCGAGTTGCGACTTGGTCACGGCGCCGACTTTTTGCGCCTCGACCGTGCCGTTCTTGAACAGGATCAACGTCGGAATCCCGCGAATGTTGAATTTCGGCGGCGTCGCCGGATTCTCGTCGATGTTGAGCTTGGCGATGCGGATCTTGTCCTTGTACTGGTCCGCGATCTCGTCGAGGATCGGTGCGATCATCTTGCAAGGGCCGCACCATTCGGCCCAGAAATCGAGAAGTACGGGCCGATCGGACTTGAGCACGTCCTTGTCGAACGTGGCGTCGCTGGTGTGGACGATACTGGGGTTACTCACTGCGAAATGTCCTCCTGATTGGAGCTGCATGCGGAAGTGCGTGAAGTGGTTGAGCGACGGGCCGGAGGGGCCGGAGACGTCGCGCGAAGTGACGATGTGCGGCCGTTCGGGCACAATACAACGGCTTTAACGGTGATGGTTACCTTAAAGGGTACCGGCGATACGGTTGAAGGGAGCGGCGGGACCTGCTCTGGATTGGCCGTATTGTTAACCGGTCGCCGGCCATTTTGCAAGTTTCCGCGCTCAGCGAGTGAAAATGTCAGACGCGCATCTCAGCCAGCTCACCTTCGATTCCTTGATCCTGCCCGACGCGTTGAAACGTGGGATCGCCGAACTCGGCTTCACGCGATGCACGCCGATCCAGGCGCAGACGCTGCCCGTGGCGCTCGCCGGACACGATGTCGCCGGCCAGGCCCAGACCGGCACCGGCAAGACCGCGGCGTTTCTGGTCGCGCTCTTCAACCGGCTGCTGACCGAGCCACCCTCGCCGAAGCGGCCTCGATCCTCGCCCAGGGCGATCGTGATCGCGCCGACGCGGGAACTCGCGGTGCAGATCCACTCGGACGCGCAGGCGATCGGCAGGTACGTCGGACTCACCCTCGCGATCGTCTTCGGCGGCGTGGACTACGAGAAGCAACGGCGAACGCTCGAGGAAGGGGTGGACGTGCTGATCGGCACGCCCGGCCGGATCATCGACTATTTCAAGCAGCATGTCTTCGATCTGCGCCACATCCAGGTTGCCGTGCTCGACGAGGCGGACCGCATGTTCGACCTCGGCTTCATCAAGGACATCCGCTTCATCCTGCGCCGCCTGCCGCACCCGACCTTGCGCCTGAACATGATGTTCTCGGCGACGCTCTCGCATCGGGTCATGGAACTCGCGTATGAGCACATGAACAATCCTGTCCTGATCCGCATCGAGCCGGACAAGATGACCGTGGACCAGGTGCGCCAGGCGCTGTATTTCCCGTCGACCGAGGAAAAGGTGCCCTTGCTGATCGGCCTGCTGCGGCGCATGGAGGCGCAGCGGACGATGGTCTTCGTCAATACGCGGCGCATGGCCGAGACGCTCGAGCGAACCCTGATCGCGAACGGCTTCGTCGCCCAGGCCCTGTCCGGCGACGTGCCGCAACCGAAGCGCCTGAAGATGATGCGCCAATTCCATAACGGCGAGGTTGCGGTGCTGATCGCGACCGACGTCGCCTCGCGCGGCCTGCATATCCCGGATGTCAGCCACGTCTTCAATTTCGATCTGCCGAACGACGCCGAGGACTACGTCCACCGGATCGGCCGCACCGCGCGGGCCGGCGCCGAGGGCGATGCGATCAGCTTTGGTTGCGAGGAATATGCGATCTCGCTGCCGGACATCGAGCGCTACATCGGCCACCAGATCCCACGCGCCGCGATCGATGCTGCGGATCTCGCTGCGGTCACACCGCCGCCGCCCGCGCAATGGCGCGAGCGCGCGCCGCGGCACGGCGGACCCCGCGGCGGCCCGCGTCCAGGTGGCGGCCGCGACGCGGGCCGCGGCCGCCGGCCGGCGCCGGGTCCGCGGCCCGCGTCGCGTACCCACGAGCCGTCGGCGGGCGGCCCGGCCGCGCCTGGCGCATCCGCGCCGGGCGCGAAGAGCGATGAAACGGCCGGCGGGGGGGCCGGCGCCGGCAAACCGGCGCACCGCCGGCGCCGCCGGCGCGGCGGCGCCGGCCCGGAGGCCTGAGGCGGATCGCAATCGGTCAGAGCAGGTCCAGGACCCGGTCGACGGCGGCAAAATCGGCGGTGTCCCGCGACGGCCGCCGCGAATCGGGCCGGCGCACCGCGCGCACCCAGCCGATGCCGATACGGCGCGCGGTCTCGAGCACCGCCGGACTGTCGTCGACCAACAAAGTGCGGGCGGCGACGAAGGGCTCCGTTTGGCGCAATCGGCGCCAGAACTCCGGCTGCTCCTTCGGCGCGGCGAACGGATGCGACGAATAGGCGGCGTCGAAATGCCGCGTCAATGCGACGCGCTCGTCCTTGATCGCGAGCGCCTCGGGATGCGCATTGGTCACGAGCACGAGGCGCCGCCCGCCGAGGGCGCGCAGACGCAGCAGAAATTCCTCGGCACCGGGCAGGTAGCGAATCGCAGCGGCCGCGGCGCGCTTGATCGCGGCGATGTCCAGATCGAGCTCGCGCGTCCAATGGTCGATGCAATACCAGTCGAGTGTGCCGGCGACGGCATGAAATTTGGGCTCCAGCATGGCCCGCGACCGCTCCGCGGCGAGCCCGTGGCGCCGCGCGTATCGGCTCGGGATCAGCTCCTGCCAAAACCAGTTGTCGAAGGACAGGTCGAGCAGCGTCCCGTCCATATCGAGCAATACGGTCTCGATCGCCGACCAGTCCACTGCAGCGGACGCATCCATCCTCGGTATCATAGCAACGATGAGAGACCTGCCGACCCTCGCCGCCTCGCTCCTGCCGGTGATCGCGGACGCCGCCGCCGCGATCATGCGGATCTACGACGGCGGATTCAGCGTGACGCACAAGGCGGACGACTCGCCGCTGACGCTCGCCGATTTGGAGTCGCAGCGGACCCTTGCCGCCGGGCTCGCGCGCCTGACGCCGGGCGTGCCGATTCTCTCCGAGGAATCGGCCCATGCGCCCTGGTCCGAGCGGCGCCACTGGGATGAATCCTGGGTGGTCGATCCGCTGGACGGAACCCGCGAATTCGTCAAGCGCAACGGCGAGTTCACGATCAATGTCGCACTGGTGCAAGCGCACGAGCCCGTGCTCGGCATCGTCGCGGCGCCCGCGCTCGATCTCGTCTACTGGGGAGCGGCCGGCACCGGCGCGTACCGGCTGCGTCGCGACGAGCCCGCGACGGTCATTCACGTCGCCCGCCCGCACGATCCGCTGCGCATCGTCGGCAGTCGCTCGCACCCGAGCCCGGCCACGGATGTCTACTTGCGTGGGCTGGCGCGCCGCGAGACCACGGCGATCGGCAGCTCGCTCAAATTCTGCTTGGTCGCGGAGGGCGCCGCCGATCTGTACCCGCGCTTCGGCCCGACCAGCGAATGGGACACCGCGGCCGGTCAGGCGGTTCTCGAGGCGGCCGGCGGCCACGTCACGCGCCTCGACGGCCATCGCCTGCGCTACAACTGCCGCGAGAGCCTGCTGAACGGCGACTTCATCGCCTACGGCGATGCCGCCGCGCTGCCGCCGGCCGGTTGATCGGCAATCCCGCGGCGCACGCGGGTCCGGTCAGGCATTGCCCGCCGGTTCGCACAGCTGCAGGGTGGCATCGAGCAGCGCGGGGATGTCGAACACGATCTCGTCCTCGGCCATCGTCAGCGCCGCGACGCCCGCCGCCGCGATCAACGCCGCCGGCACTTGGATCTGGTCGGCACGTTGGCGGCCGGTCCAGGTGCTCACCCGCTCGTCACCAAGGGCGCGATTGAGCGCGCTCCAGCGCATTTGCGCCGCCCGCCCGACCGGCGAGTCGTCGCCCCACTGGCGGGCGGCGAGCCGCGACCAATCCGCTCCATCCGCCGCGCCGCCGGCGCCGATCATCAAGGCGTAGACGTACTGCAGCATCTGGGCGGGATCGACCCGCACTGCAAGATCGCTTCGATGGTCGTTCGGCATGCTCGAGAGTCCTTCGCTGATCGGGGAATTCCCCCGTCGCTGGCGATATGGGGTCCCTGCGCGAAAAAACCAGTGTCGGCAGTATTCTCGGCGCAGATTTGCCTTAAAGTGCGTCGGTGATCGACCTCCATACCCACTCGAACCGCTCGGATGGTGCGTTGCCGCCGGCGCAGTTGCTGGCCCGTGCCGCCGCCGCCGGCGTCGAGATGCTGGCGCTGACCGATCATGACACCACCGCCGGCCTCGAAGAGGCCGCACACGCGGCCGCCGGCCTCGGAATCGCGCTGGTCCCAGGCGTTGAGATCTCGGCCGCCTGGCGATCCCAGGGAATTCACGTGCTCGGCTTGTGGATCGATCCGCTGTCGCCGTTGCTGCGCCGGGCGCTCGCCGATCAGGCGCAGCGCCGACGAGGCCGCTTGCGCGCGATTTGTTCTGTGCTGTCGGCCCAGGGGCTGCCCGGCGCGCGGTTACAGGCCGACGTCGAGGCACGCTGTGAGTTGCCGACGCGCGCCCATCTCGCCGCCGCGCTCGTCGAAGGCGGCTTCGTGCGGCGACCACAGGATGCCTTCCGGGTCTATCTCGGCCGCGGCCGCGCTGCGCAAATCGCCGCCGATTGGCCGCCGCTCGCGCAGGTCGTCGCATGGGTGCTTGCGGCCGGCGGTATCGCCTCGCTCGCGCACCCGACCCGCTATGCGCTGTCCTCGGGCGCGAGGCGCCGGCTGCTCGCCGACTTCGCGGCCGCCGGCGGCCGCGCGCTCGAGGTCGTCACCGGCGGTAATGCGGCGCATCACGTCGAGACCTGCGCCGCGCTCGCAATCGAGTTCGGCCTCGACGGATCGATCGGCTCGGATTTTCATGGACCACAACTTCCATGGAATCCCCTCGGGCGCTTGGCTAAGCTACCGGCTGGCGTGGTCCCCGCGTGGCGACACCGCGGCATCTAGTGCCATATGGGCGGCTAATTCGGTGAGCGACGAGAAAAACAACGTCAATACCGACTTGTTCAAGAACATCGAGCGCTTGCGTCAGCTGCGCATCGAGCATCGTGACCTCGACGACATTATTTGCCGCCTGACGATGGACTTCAAGGTCGACGAAGTGCAGATGAAGCGCTTGAAGAAGCGCAAGCTGCTGCTCAAGGATCAGATCGCCCGCCTCGAGAGCCGGTTGATTCCTGATTTGAACGCATGACGCGCGCGGTCATCGCCGACGGCGACATCGAGTGGACCTTCGTGCGCTCCTCGGGCCCCGGCGGCCAGAACGTCAACAAGGTCGCGAGCGCCGCACAGTTGCGCTTCCGCCTCGCCGCGAACGCGACGCTCCCCCCGGCAGTCAAACAGCGCCTGCGACGCCTCGCCGGGCGCCGGCTCGCCGACGACGGCAGCATCGTCATCACGGCGCGCCGCGAACGCAGCCAGGAGCAGAATCGACGCGCGGCGCGCGCGCGGCTGCAGGATCTGCTCGAGCGCGCGCTCGTAGAGCCGAAGATTCGCAAGAGAACCGCACCGACGCGCGCGTCGCGCGAACGGCGGATCGAAGCGAAGAAGCGGCGTGGAGCGGCGAAGCGCCAGCGGCGCGGCGCCGGCTGGGACTAGGCGCGGATTCTGCGCCCGCCAGGCGCCGCTCGCTCAACCGAGGGTGACTTGCAGAATGCTGTGACGGATCTGCTCCGACAGCACCAGCCGCGCGTCGGCGGCCACCGCCAGCAGTGCGTCGCCGAAAGCGAGCTTGCCGTCGGGCGCCGCCTGCACGACGCCGCGCCGGCGCAACAGATCGACGAAGTTGCGGAACAAGGCCGTGTCGAAGAACTCGGGCGAATCCAGGCCGTGGAGCAAGGCCATGCGCTGCGCGGTCAGGTGGCAGCGTTCCTCGAGCGCTTGCTGGCCGATGCTTCCGCTGCCGGCCTGCAGCAACAGCGCGACCGCGAGGTAGTAGCGCTCCACCGTCTGGATCGTGGCCGCCGCCAGCACCGAAAGCCGCATCGCCTCGACGGTCGTCGGCGCCGGCCGGTGCCACTCGCTACGGTCGACCGACGCCGTCAACAGGCCGAGGCGCGCGAGGACCTCGAGCAGGCCATCGACGTAGGCGGCGACCTGCGGCTCGCTCCAGCGCAGGTACAGCTCGGCGGCGATGTACGGGTAGACGCGCCGTACGAGGCGCTGGATGTCGGCCGCAGGCATGCTCGCATTGCTGATGAAGCAGCACGCGAGCAGCGACGGCATCGCGAACAGATGCAGGATGTTGTTGCGATAATAGGTGGCGAGCAGCGCACGTTCCGGACTCATCGAGAGAATGTCCCCCAGCGGATGCGCGCGGCGTTCGAGGAGCCCGAAGCCTTCCGCGTATTCGATCATCTGCGCGCCGCTCGACGCGGTGACGGTGACGAGCGGGCCGTATGGCGCGTCGCGCAACAGCGCGCCGTACAGATCGAGCTGCGCGGCGAGATCGGTCTCGGGCATGGCTTGCCGCGGCGTCGCGAGCAGCGCCATCGCGATCAGGTTGATCGGCGTGATCGCCGCCGCCGCGTTGATGCCGATCGCGATCCGCCGGGCGAGGTCGCCGATCGCCGCGCCGAGCCAGTCGCCGCGCGCCTCCTCGGCGCGGGCCGCCTCCTCGCGCCAGCGCGCATTGTGGTCGCCGAGGACTGCGTCGAGGAATATCGGCTCGCCGAGGTTCACGTACACCTTGCCGAAGCGGCGGCGCAGCGCCGGCACGGCCTGCAACAGACCGAGGACCGTTTCCTGGCGTTTCGGCCGGCCGGACAGCTCACCGAGGTAGGTGCGGCCTTCGACGATGCGCTCGTAGCCGAAGTAAACGGGAACGAAGGCAACCGGCCGTCGCGGATCGCTCAGATGGCTCTGCACCGTCATCGACAGCATGCCCGTACGCGGCGCCAGCAGCCGGCCCGTGCGGCTGCGGCCGCCCTCGATGAAATACTCGAGCGGATGACCGCGCGCCAGCATGTTGCCCAGGTATTGCTTGAACACCGCGGCGTAGAGCGCGTCGCCGCGGAACGATCGGCGCATGAAGAACGCGCCGCCCTTGCGCAGCCAGCGGCCGACGACGGGCATGTTGAGATTGACGCCGGCCGCGATGTGCGGAATCGGGAATCCCTTGTGATAGATCACGTACGAGAGCAGCAGGTAGTCCATGTGGCTGCGATGGCAGGGCACATAAACGATCTCGACGCCGTCGCCGATCTCGTCGAGTTTCTCCGCGTGCTGGAATGCCACGCCGTCGTACAGCCGGTTCCACAGCCAACCGAGCGCGACCGACAGGAAGCTGATGAAGGCCTGCGAGTAATTGGCGGCGATCTCGTCGGCGTGCTTCTTCGCCGCGAGCAGCGCGGCGCGGCGGGAGATGCCGCGCGTGCGCATTTCCACGCGCGCAGCCGAGCGCACCGCCCGGGTCGCAAGGACCCGCGCGACGATCGTCCGGCGATGCGACAGGTCCGGCCCGATCGTCGCGGTGCGCTGCGCCCTCAAGGTGGCGCGCAGCGAGCGCACGACGCGGCGTGCGCCGGCGGCGCCGTCGGCGCCGTGCAGCGCCGCGCGCAAGGACACCGGTTCGCCGAAATGCAGCAGCGTGTTGCGGCCGTTGAACGCGATCGTCAGCATCCGGCGGACGGGACCCGCGATGACCCAGTTCTCGGTGAACGGCAGCCGCCACCAGCTCGGCTCCTGGTGCGCGGCGCGGCCCCAGAAGATCGCGACCGGCACGAGGTCGAGGTCGAATCCGGGCCCGGCGGCGACTGCGGCCGTCAATCGCGTCAGCGCGCGCGACGGGCGCTTGTCGCAGCGGTTATGCAAGAATCCGACGCGCCGCTCCAGCACGAAGTGGGCGCGATCCGCCCGCCGCCCGCCGATCAACAGCCGCCGCGTGGCACGCGGCAGGTGCAACCGGGCGCAGACCCCGTTGAGCACCGCGAGGTCGCTCTGACTGTCGCGCTCGAGCACGTAGCAGACCGGCCGCACGCGCCCCGCGAGCGCCGCCGCCGCGCCCTCCGGCTTGACGCTGACCTTGACCCAGCCGTGCAGCGCCTTGCGCACGATCCAGTGCCAGGCCCGGCCGACACCCAGAATGGAGCGCACAAAGCGGGTTCCGCGGAATCAACGGGACGCGTTGCCGCGCTCTTCGGCGGCCAGCGCCCGGCGCTGCTCGCGTGCCTGGGAATCGACGGTCTTTTGCACGTCGCGCGCGCGCTGTTCCTGCTGTATCAAAGGATCGAAGACGGTCTTGCGCGGTGCCTGCCGCCCGGCATCCTTCCCGGCCGAACAGCCGAGGAGCAACGCGAGGGGCAGCCCCAAAATCGCCATTTTGCTCATGTCCATTGCGTCACCTCGGATCGGCCGGCCCGCCGACCGGCAGAGTGTACAATCGGCCGGCTCTCACCGTCACTCGGAGATCGCGATGACCCGGACCCTGTCGTTGCTGCTGATCGCCGCCGTGTCGGCGACCGCGTTCGCCGCGGCTTCGCCGGTTGCCATGGACACGGCCGGCCAGATCTACCTTGCCGCCGGCTTGCGCCAGCAGGTGAGCGCCTCACTCGCCGCAATGCCGGAGAAGCTGCGCCAGATGTTCACCGCGCAAACCCCCGACAAGCTCAGCGCGAAGCAGGTCGGCGCAGTGACCGATGCGGCCAGGCACGCCTTCCGGATCGACGTCTTCGAGCCGTCCGCACTCGCCGCCTTCGCCGCGAACCTCGACCCGGAGGCGGCCGCGAAGGCGCTCGCGTTCCTGTCGAGCCCGACCGGCGAGCGGATGGTGCGCGCGGACATTGCGCTCGCCGAGCTCGACGATGCGACGATCGACGAGATCGCAAACGGCAAGCTCGGTGCAGCGTCGACGCCGGCGCGCGCCGCATTGTTCAAGAAACTCGAGACGGTGTCCCTCGCGACCGAATCGACGGCGACCGTCTACCTGACGATCGCGCGTGCGCTCGCGGTCGGCAAGGCGATGGGCTACGGGCTCGATCTGCAAGAGGCCGAACAGCGTGTCGGCAACGCCGCGCCGGCAACACCGCCGCCGGAACTCGAGCGCAGCCTCGAGGTTCCGCTCGAGCGCTACATCGCCTACGACTACCGGGACCTGAGCGGCGCCGATTTGCGCAAGATGCTCGGCTTCCTCCAGTCCACGGCGGGCCAAACCTATGTCAAGGCGTCGATCGCGGCGCTGTCGGCCGGGTTTCGCTCGATGGGCAGGCGCTGCGGCGAACGCATCGGCGAGAGCTGGCGGGAACTCGCCCAGAACGAAGCGCAGGGCGACGTCGTCGCCGCGCCTGCGGCGCCCGCGCCCTGAAGCTCGCGCGTCAGGCAAGCGACTCGAGGAAGGCGCGGAAGATTCGGACGATCTGTGTGATCCGGTCCTGCAGCCGGTGATCGGAGTCGACTAAATGCAGCTCGGCGCGCCGCTCGCGGGCCCAGCGGATGCTGTTCTCCACCGACACGATCTCGTCGCGCCAGCCATGCACGATCGCCGCCGGGCACCCGGGGTCATGCGGCGTATGCGCCTCGAATCCCGGCATGTAGAACGCCGGCGCGAGCAGAAATAGGCCGCGCGCGCCGAGGGTGCGCGCCGCCGCGGCGCTCACGTGGCCGCCGAGGCTCGATCCGGCCAGCACGAGCGGGCCGACGGCGGCCCGCCCGGCGGCGATCAGCCGGTCGACTCTGGCCCGGGGATCGGCGATGTCCCGATAATCGAGCGATTCGACGGCGCAGCCGAGATCGCGCGCCGCAGCCGCCATTGCCGTGATCTTGTCGCCCCACGGCCCGCTCTCCTTGCCGTGCGAAAACACCACCGTCTCGCAGCCGCGCGCCATGCGGTCCTCGCTCAAGCACCGAGGCGGCTCGCGAGACGATCCGCCCACTCGATCTGCGCCGGGCTGAAGCGCAGGTCGTGCAGGCGGTTCAGGCTCACGGCACGCACGTCGCTGCGCCCGGCGGCATGCCAGATTCGGTACGAATGGAACTCGCCGGCGCGGGCGGCGGCGACGCCCAGCAACATCTGGAGGCCGCGCTCGCCGCCGGGCGCTGCCGGGGGGTTGATGCGCTGATCGCAGATGACGTAGAACGCGTCCTCGGCGCTGCGCCCGGGGAATGCGCCGCAACGATGCAATTCCGCCAGGAATTCCCGCACCTGCGTGGCGACCGCCTCGAACAGCCGGCTGTCCGGCGCAGCGTCGACGGTCCAGCGGGTGCCGTGCACGACGCAGTTGACGATGAACTGGGCCGCCCGGCGCGGCGCGAGCTCGCGCAAATCGGCGGCGCGCCCGGCCGCCAGCGTGCGCGCTCGCAGCGGCCGGCGCGTCGCCGAACGCACCGACTGCAGCGCATTCACGCCGCACGACCAGAGCCTCACGCGCTGCGCCTCGGTGATCTGGCAGGCGGGCTTGTAGCCGGGCCGCAGGACCGCCTCGGGGCCCTCGGCGCTATCCTGCCACACCGAAGATTGCGCATCCCGGCGCGCGAGCATGCCGGCGACGGCCCCGCCGGGCGCGAAAGTCTCGAAATGCCCTCGCAGTTTGTCGTAGGCGAGGATGCGCGGAAAATAGACCGCCGCGTCCTCGCTCGCAAATCCCCAGGTGCCGAGTGCGCGCAGCGCTTCGTCTGCGGTGTGCCAGCCGCTCGGCGGGTCGACGATCAGCAGCGCCCGCCGCTCACGGCAGAAGCGCGCCGCGACGACCAGCGCCGACACGCCGACGTCCCGGTCGGGCGCGATCGGTGCGAGGTATAGGAAATCGAAGTGGTACGCATTGGCGAGCGCGTGCAGACCCGTACCCTCGGTGTCCGAGCCGATCAAGTCGTAGTCGGTCAAGGGCGCACCGTCGTCGCCGTCCGCGTTCGAATGCAGCCAGCCGGTCGCGAGGCCGCTCGCGGCATCGACGGTGCGCTGCGGGCGCGCCCGCGGCGCCGGACCGGACGCGCGCACCAGCGCGGATTGGGCGAGCACCTCGTCGAGGTAGCGGGCCGAGTCGCGGCGGATCGACAGGCGGGGAAAGATCTCCTGGTCCTCGACGTGCAGGGAACCCTGGGCACGAACCCGCTGCACGGTCAGGTTGAACCCCGCGCAATCCTCGACCGGCAAGTTGTCGTAATCGACGCAGGCTCGCAGAAACTCGCGGGTTCCCGGCCGCACCGCCCGTAGCACGAGCCGCTCGCCCTCGCCGGCCGGCAGCGCCAATGTCGCCGCGCGCGCGCCGTTCACGACACGCACGACGTAGGCCTCACGCCCGCCGTTGTCGAAGAATTGCTCGACCGCATAGCCGAGCGGGCCCGGTTGCCAGAGACCGCCGAATTCATTCTGGAACTGCGCGAAGCTCGACACCGCGACCGGATGGTTCACCGGCCCACGCAGCGTGCGTCCGAGGAACGCCGCCCGTCCCGTCGGCAGGCGCGCGATCGACGCTTGCCCGCACCGTGCGTCCTCGACCAGCGGAACCGGATTACTCGGCGTCGACAATCGTCCCATCCCCCGTACGCGCTCGGCGGACTCTATCACAGGTCGAACGCGTGTCGTCCTGCAGCCCGATCATCCCGGCTTTGGTCCATCGCCCGGCACTGCCGGTCGCTCCTCCCGTCGTCGTTGCCGCTCGCGCCGCGCCTGATCGGCCTCGGCCTTCTTGCGCGCGATTTCCTCGAGCATGATTCTCATCCACTCGCTGATCACTGTGGTGCCTCCCCGGCACGCGGTTTGACGATCGTATCGATGAGCGCCGCGGCAAGCGGATCATAACCGGGCCGGGCCGCGGAATAGACCAGCCGCGCGAGCCGTGCGCCGTGGGCGGTGTGCATCAGGGCGGCGTACAGCGGGGCGATCAGGCCGATCCGGCCGACCGACTCGACATACTTCGCGACCGCGTCGATCCCGGGCCCGTAGTCGTTGCGAATCGACAATTGCAGCCAGAGACTCTCGCGCCGCGCGTCGCCCGAGCGCATCGGCGCATAGGCCGCGTCGAGTTCGGCGAGTCGCGCGGCGCCGATCCGTGGCGGCAGGCCCTGCAGGAAATAGCTCCATTCCTCGGCGGGCCAATGCTGCGCGCGGATCCCGGACGCGGTCGATCGGTGCGCGAGCCAGGCAGTGCGCGCCACGTCGACCGCATGCAGGGCCGGCGCCTCCGGCAGCACGGCCTGTTGCGGCAGACCGGGATTGTGGATCCAGGCGTCGAGATCGCCGGCGCGAACCGCCCCCGTTTGGCCGCCCAGCAGATTCTGTGCCAGAAAATCTTCGAACTGAGCCGTCGTCAGCCCATGACCGGCAAATCGGGCGAAGCAGCGCCGCATGAACGCATCGAAGCGGGCTCGGCCGACACTCGCGGCGAGGAAGCTCAGGAACAGGCGCCCCTTTTCGTAAGGTATGGCATCGAAGCCGGCGCCGCTCGCGCGCGCGAGCGGCGCGGCATCGAGGGCCTGCACCGACTCGGGCGAGGCCGCAAGCGTCGCGCGCAGTTCGAGGAATGCCAGCGTGTCGGCAACAGCGGCGGCCGGCACGCCGTACAGAATCCCCGCGATGCGGCTCTGCAGATAGGCGGCGAACGCCTGGCCGATCCAGCGGTCGCGCCGCCGCGTCGGCGCGATCAGATCCGCGGCGTCCGCAAACGGCAGCCGTGCGGCGAGCGGCACGAGATGGGGTCCCGCGTCGAACAGGGTCGGCGACAGCAGCGTCAGGCGCGGCGCCGCCGCAAACGCGAACGGAAAGTCGGCAGGCATCACGACGAAGTCGCGGCGCGACCCGCCGCTGCGGCCGAGAAGGCGCTCGGCGGTTGCCTCGACCGCCTCGAAGGCCCGCAGTTCACGGGCCGGGCCGCGGGCGCTCCAGCCGGCTGCGTACGCGCCGGCGCGCGGGCCGATCGCAGCGAACTTCAGGTCGCCGACGACCAGGTCGAGCCGCGAGGCGGCCATCGGCCTCGCGACCACCAGCCAATGGTCGGCGGCGCGTCGGTCGGTGGGCGCCGCCGCATTCTTTGCGCCCAGATCGCGCGCACCGCTCAGCAGAGCGACCATGTCCGCCGGCGTGTGCACATGAATGCGAAACGTCATCCGCACCCGCGGCGAGTCCTGCAGCGGGATCCAGCTGCGCGCGCCGAACGGCTCCGACAGCGCGTAGAAGAGGCGCCCGCCGCGACCGCGCGGCCGGGTCGTGGTCCAGTGCAATCCCAGGCCGCCCGGCGCGGTGTGGTACTCGATGCGAATCGATTCCTCGGCTTCGTTCGAGGCGGGAAGGTCGATGATCAGCGGCGCGCCGTCCGCCGGATCGTTCGGGCCCTCGTGAAACGGCCGGCTCACCCAGAACGGCGCCAGCTTCTCGGTTGCCCCGAGCACCTGGCGGCTCATCTGGGCGACACCGCTGATCTGGAGTCCCCGCGTATCGAGCACCAGATGAGTCGCCCGCGGATCGAGGCGGCGCACCGTCAGGATCGCCGTGCCGCGCACCTCGTGCCAGGCGAAATCGACGTCGAGTCCGAGGTCGACGTGGCTGACGCGGAATGCGTCGAGGTTGGCGTAGGAGTGGCCGCCGCCCGCCGCCGCGCCGGCGGCGCCCGCCCCCAGGACGAGTGCCGCGAGGAGCGAGGCGCGCGCGGCGCGTGAACTTATTGGTCGGATGCCTGCGGTACCGCGGCGGAGGTCGGCTTGATCCGCTCGCCGGTCAACTCTTGGTAGGTCTTTGCGCTGATCGCGAGCTCGTTGACGCCGCTCCAGTTCGAGCCGGTCGGCACCGTGTCGGCAACGAGCGGGGCACGGGCGATGATCTGGCTCACACCGGGCATGCCGTCGGCGATCGCCACGGGCACGCCGCGCGGTGCGCTGGAAAGCGCGAACACGCGCTGCCAGTCGATCGGGACCTCGGGCTGCCCGCGCCGCCGGCCCCGAGCGTGCCGGCGCGAGCGCGCCCCATGCAGGCTCGAGCGCAGCATCCGCTCGAGCAATTGTCGGCGGTCCTTCGTCCAGTTGCGCCGGTCGTCGTTGAGCACGCGGAACGATTGCATGTAGAGCTGCCCATTGCGCCAGCCGAACACGTCGGGCTGGTTGACGACCGTGACCTTGGTGCCGATCGGAATCATCTTGAAGAACTGCTTGATGTCCTCGGGGTACAGGTGCATGCACCCATGGCTGACCCGCATGCCGACACCGTAGGGCTTGTTGGTGCCGTGGATCAGGTAGCCAGGCCAGCCGAGACGGAACAGGTAGTCGCCGAGTGGATTGTCAGGCCCCGCGGGAACGACGCGCGGCAACGGCTCGCCGTCCTTCGCATGCTCCGCGAGAATCGATTTCGGCACGATCCACACCGGGTTCTTCTGTCGGCCGATGATCCGCGTCGTCCCTTCGGGCGTCTTCCAGGCGATGCGGCCGATCCCGATCGGATGCGTGTAGACGATTTGCGGCTGGTGCCGCTTGCGCGGCGGGAAATAGAAGATGCGCATCGCCGCCACGTTGACCACGACGCCCCGGTGGGGCGCATCGGGCAGGACGAACTGCGTCGGGACGACGACGACACGGCCAACGCCCGGCAACCATGGGTCGACGCCGGGGTTCGCCAGGATGATTTCGTCGTGCCCCAGGTCGAAGCGCCGGGCGACATCGGGCAAGGTGTCGTGCTTGCCGATCGTGGTGCGCTGGACATGACCGACCACGTCGTCGTGCGGCCCCTTGAGCACGAACCGGTCGAGCGCCACGGGAGTCGGCAGCTGCGGCTTCGCCGGCGCCGCCGCGAGCGCGGCCGGACGCTGTCCCGGCGGCGGCGGCGGACGCAGCAGGGAGCAGGCACCAAGGCACAGACAGGCTGCCGCGGTCGCCAGGACCCGGTGAGTCATCGTCGATCGCAGGATCAGGTGGCGCATTTTGCTACGTCGCAATATCCCAGTCTGGCGCCCCCATGGGCGGGAAAAACCTTAACCATTCTAGCAAACCCGCGCTATGGCAACGCCGACTCGTCCGCATCCGCCGCGGTGCGCGGGAAATGCCGCGTCAACAGCGCGCCGGCAGCTTCGACTCCGGCGACCGAGCCCTCGCGATACCGCCCCTCGCCGTAGTGCCGCTCCAGCAGGCTGCATACCGCCTGCCATTCCGCGGTTCGCACGCGACCGCCGAACCCACGATCGGCGACGATTTCGACGCGCCGTTCGGCCCACAATACATAGATCAAGACGCCGTTGTTCCGTTCCGTATCCCATACCCGCAGTGCGGAAAATATCTCCAGCGCGCGGCCGCGCGCCGCAAGCCGCCGCCGCAGGCCCGGCGCGGACAGGGCGGTTTCGAGCGCGAAGCGAATCCGGCCCCGATGCGATCGCGCGACCCGCTCGATCGCCTGTTCGATCGCCTCGCGGGTGCGGCGGGGAAATGCGCTGCGGACGCGCCACTCGCTCGCCACCGCGTGCCGCAGCCAGCGCGCGAGGCGCATCACCAACGCCCCGATGCGCCGCCGACGCCGCCGTCCCCGGCCGAGCGGTCGCCGAGGCCGCGCCAACCGCCGCCGTTCGACCAACCGCGCGACCGCGCGAGCCACAGCGAAGCCGCGAATGCGAGTATGCCGGCCGCGAGCGCGATCGCGAGCAGCAGCGGCCACAGTTGGCGCAGCTCGCCGCCCGCACCGCGGCGCCAGCGCCGGTCCGCAGGCGGCAGCGCCTCGCCGTTGACGGCCGCGACCATGCGGGCGACGCCGGCGGCCACGCCGCCGTCGAAATCCCCGTCGCGAAAGCGCGGGTCGATCGTATCCCCGATGATGTGCCGCGCGAGCGCCCTCGGCAGCACTGCGCGCAGCCCGCGGCCGATCTCGAGGCGCACACGCCGGTCGTGCTTGGCGACGATCAGGATCGCACCGTCGCCGCCGTCGCCCTCGAGCTTCCAGGCGTCGGCGACCCGGATGGCGAACCGGGCGATGTCCTGCGGCTGCGTCGTCGGCACCATCAACACGGCGATCCGGCTGCCGCGCCTGGCCGCGAACGCGTCCAGCTCTTGATCCAAGCGCGCGACCGTCGCGCCGGACAGCGTGCCGGTCAGATCGATCACCCGGGCGCTCGGCGGCGGCACCGCGATCGGCGCTGCGGCCAGATCGGCCGCAAACGGGCTGCCCACCGCCGCGAGCGCCGCGAACGCGAGCGGGATCAAGGCCGCGCTGGTTCTCATGAAGCCCTTCCCCGAGGATCCCGGCGATCGCAAGCCCGGCGCGCAGTCTAGCATTTCGCCGAAGGCGGGCTGCGCGGCAAAAAAAGCCCCGGGTTCATCACTCGGGGCTGGGAAGGGCGGACTTCATTGAAGGGAAGTAAAGCCCGCTAGGGGATCGTTAATGCAGCTGCTGCCATTGCAGGACTTGGATGTCGGTCTCCTCGAGATCGAAGCTGCGCGCAAGCACGCGCGCGACGTCCTGATCGCCGGGCGCGAGGCCGGCGCGCCCGAGGAGTTCGACGACCCCGCGGTACTCGCTGAACTCGATTGCGCCGTCCCGCTGCGCGATGAAATGCGTGTAGTACTTGATGCCCATGGGCGCGTAGCTTATGTTGCCCCCGAGCGCGGCCGCTGTGAACGGCTGCTCAACCCATGATCAAATGCTGCGATGCCCGTCACGCCGGCGGCATCCGCCTTCGGTGTTGCGCCGTGTCACGATATCGCGCGCCGGCCACGCCGGCATCGAAATACATCACCCCGGAGGGCGCACAGCGCCTGCGGGACGAGCTGCATCGCCTCTGGCAAGTGGAGCGACCGCAGGTCACTGAAGCGGTGGCCGCAGCGGCGGCGCAGGGCGACCGGTCGGAGAACGCCGAATACACCTATGGCAAAAAGCGCCTGCACGAGATCCTGCGCCGCGTGCGCTTCCTGCGCAAGCGGCTCGAGGGGATGACGATCGTCGATTCAGCGGCGGCGGGCGCACGCCGCGATCCGGGACGCGTCTACTTCGGCGCGTGGGTGCGCGTCGAGGACCGGGGCGGCGAGCGGCACTGGCATCGCATCGTCGGTCCCGACGAGTTCGACATGGCCGAGGACTACGTGAGCATGGACTCGCCGCTCGGGCGCGCGCTGCTGCGACGCGCGGTCGACGAGCACGTGGCGGTCGACCTGCCGTCCGGCTCGCGCGCGCTGACGATCCTCGAGATCCGCTACGGCCCGCGCCCCTGAGGCGCGCTCAGAGCACGCGGATGTTCTTGAACTGCCAGGGATCGCTCGTATCGAGATCCTCGGCGAACAGTTCGCCGCGCCGATCGAGCGGGGTCCAATCCGTGTATTTGCCGGCGACCGTGCCGAGGTACGGCCTGCAGATCTCGAGCGGCCGCTCGAAATCCATCTCGTCGGGCTCGACGATGCCGCGCCCGGGGTTCTCGATCGCCCAGATCATGCCGGCGAGCGCCGCCGAGGTGACCTGCAGGCTGGTCGCGCTATTGTAGGGCGCGAGGCGGCGGGCCTCCTCGATGGACAGCCGTGAGCCGTACCAATAGGCGTTCTTCGCATGACCGGCGAGCAGCACCCCGAGTTCGTCGACGCCGGCGACGATCTCGTCCATCAGGATCCGCTTCGCATCCTGGATCCGCCAGTTGCGCCCGGCGAGCTCGTGCACCGACAGCAGCGCATCGTTGCACGGGTGATACGCGTAGTGCGAAGTCGGCCGGTAGACGACGCGGCCGCCCTCCTCGACCGTGAAGTAATCGGCGATCGATATCGCCTCGGAATGCGTGATCAGGAAGCCGTGGAAGCTGCCGGCGTCCGGAGTCCAGGTGCGCACGCGCGTGCTGGCGCCCGGACGATTCAGGTAGATCGCGCAACCGGAGCCGCGCGAATGCCGTCCGCCGTCCGGCGGGAAATGCCGCTCGTGCGTTCCCCAGCCGAGTTCGGCCGGCTGCGAGCCTTCGCTCACGAAGCCGTCGACCGACCAGGTGTTGACGAACTCGTCCAGCCGCTTCGGCTCGCGCGCGACCTGCGTATCGCGTTCCGCAACGTGTATCACCTTGATGCCGAGCCTTTGCGCGAGCCGCGCCCAGTCCTCGCGCTTGCCCGGTCGCGGACCGCTCACCCCGGTGTCGGCGGCGACGTTCAGCAGCGCCTGCTTCACGAGGTGCGACACCATGCCGGGGTTCGCGCCGTGCGTCAGCACGGCGGTCGGGCCGCCCGCGAAGCCCGCACGCAGTGCGAGCGCCCCGAGCCGCAGCGCATAGTTGCTGCGGCTCTCGACCGACAGGCCGGGATCGAGATAACCCCCGGCCCATGGCTCTATGCAGGTGTCCAGATACAGGGCGCCCTGCGCATGCGCGAGCCGGATGAGCGCGACGCTCGAAACGTCGACCGACAGGTTCAAGAGAAAATCGCCCGCGCCGAGCAGCGGCTCGAGCGTGTGCCGGTGGTTCTCCTCGGTCAAGGGCTCCTGCAACCAGTTGACGCCGTAGCGCCGGGCTTGCGCGCGCCCCTTGTCATCCGCGGTGACGATCGTGATGCGCTCGGGCGTGACGCCGACGTGGCGCAGGATCAGCGGCAGGATGCCCTGGCCGATGCTGCCGAAACCGACGAAGACGATCCGCCCGGCGAACTGCACCTGCGCATCCCGCCCGCTCATGCTGCAAGTTCCGTCATCATTGCCACCCCGCGTGTCGTTTTGCGCATCGCGCTCATGGCGCCCGCGCGCCGGCCAGCCCCGGAGCCTACCTGGACGGGTAAGCAATGCTCAAGCATCGCGCCAGTGCGGCGGGTAGGTCCTCGCATAGTTCGGCAGCGCCTCGATGCGTTCGATCCAGCGCGCAAGCGCCGGATAGTTGCGCTCGATGGGCAGAAATCGCGCGCCGAGTTCCGCCGCTTCGCCGCGCCCCAGGGCCCGCAACAGCAGCTGCAGCCACGGGAAGACCACCATGTCGGCGGCCGAGTAGCTCTCCCCGACGATCCACCGTTCCTTGCTCAGCCGGCCTTCCAGCGTGCGCGCCTCGCGCGCGACGATGTGCATCGCGTCCGTCGTCCTGCCGTGCTCGCGGCCGATGTCGCCGGAGAAGATCGCCTCGACGATCTGCGAGACCGACGGCTCGGCGTACGCCTGGAATTCGCAGATCACGCGCATGATCACGCCGGCTTCCTCGGGGCCCGTGCCGAATATCGGCCGTGCGGGATATTTGGCGTCCAGATAGTAGAGCACCGCGAGCGACTCGAAGACGACGTAATCACCGTCCCGCAGCACCGGCAAACGGCCGCGCGGGTTCATTCGCAGCATCTGCGGCGACTGCTGCTCCTGCTTGTCGAAGTGCAGGCGCAGCGACTCATAGGGCAGTCGCTTGTGCTCGAGCGCGAGCAGCACGCGCCACGAGAACGGGCTGCCGCTGCCCCAATAAAGTGTCATTGCCATGCGGGGCGATTGTAGCGGATGAAGCGCAGCAGGCATCGCGTTAAGCTGCGCCGATGAGATTCACGACCGTGATCGACGCGGCCTCGCTCGCGCCGCTGCTGCACGATCCCGGCGTCGCCGTGATCGACTGCCGCTTCGACCTCGCCCGGCCGGCGGCCGGCCGCGCGGCGTACCTCGCCGGCCACATCCCGGGGGCCCGCTACATGAGCCTCGACGAGGATTTGTCGGCCCCCGTCGCGCCGGGGACGGGCCGACATCCGCTGCCGACACCGGACGCCTTTGCCGCGCGGCTCGGCAGAGCCGGCATCGGCGACCGTGTCCAGGTCATCGCCTACGACCAGGCGAATGGCGCGTTCGCCGCGCGTCTGTGGTGGATGCTGCGCTGGCTGGGATCGGCCCGGGTCGCGGTGCTCGACGGCGGCTATGCCGCGTGGTCCGCGGCCGGCGGCGCCGCGCAGAGCGGCGAGGTGGCAGCGGCCGCGGCGGTGTTCGTGCCGCGGATCGACTCCTCGGCCTGGGTCTCGACGGCCGAGGTCGTCCTTGCCCTACGCGACCCACGGCGCTTGCTGATCGATGCCCGCGCGCCGGAACGCTTCAGCGGTGCGGTCGAACCTCTCGACAAGGTTGCAGGCCACGTGCCCGGCGCGCGCAACCATCCGTTCACCTTGAATCTGCGGCCCGACGGGCGCTTTCTCGCGCGGCGCGAGCTGCGGCGGCGCTGGCGCGAGTTCCTCGGCGGCGCGGCGCCGGCGGCGGCGATTGCGATGTGCGGCTCGGGTGTCACCGCGTGCCACAACCTGCTCGCGCTCGAGATGGCGGGACTCGCCGGTGCGAAGCTCTACGCCGGCTCGTTCAGCGAATGGATCGAGGATCGGGAACGCCCCGTCGCGACCGGCGGTGCGCACTGAGCCGGGCCCCGGACCACGCGGTCATTTACATGCCGGCGCAATTCGCTATATTGCGCGCCTGATGAACACGCAGGCCAAGAAACTCCCCGCGGCAAGCGCCTGGAAGATCGAGCAAGCCCTCGATCTGTACCAGGTGGAGGCCTGGGGCAAGGGATACTTCTCGATCAACGAGCATGGTCACCTCGTGATCCGGCCGAACACCACGGCGGCGGCGGAAATCGACCTGTACGACGTCGTGCAAGGACTCAAGGCGCGCGATCTGCACACGCCGGTCGTGATCCGCTTCTCCGACATTCTCGCCGACCGGTTGCGGCGCATCGCCGACGCGTTCGGCGGCGCGATCGCGGAGAACGACTACCGCAATCGCTACGCCGCGGTGTATCCGATCAAGGTCAACCAGCAGCGGCTGGTCGTCGAGGAGGTCTACCGCTACGGCCGGGAGTTCGGCTTCGGGCTCGAGGTCGGTTCCAAGCCGGAGCTGCTCGCGGTGATGTCGATCACCGAGGATGCGCCGGAGTGCCTCATCGTCTGCAATGGCTTCAAGGACGCAAGCTACATCGAGGCGGTGATCATCGCGACCAAGCTCGGCCGCACGATCATTCCGGTCGTCGAGAATTTCGCGGAGATCCATCTGATCTTGAAGTTCGCCGAGCGCTGGGCCGTGCGCCCGCGGATCGGCGTGCGGGTCAAACTCGCGAGCGAAGGGGCCGGACGCTGGCGCGAATCGGCCGGCGAGAAGTCCAAGTTCGGCCTGTTCATCAGCGAGATCCTCGATCTGCACGCGCTGCTCAAGGAGCGCGGCATGCTCGACTGCCTGCAGCTCGTGCACTGCCACCCCGGGAGCCAGCTGCAGGACATCCGCCGCGTCAAGGACGCGATCAACGAGCTCGCGCACGTCTATGCGGAACTCAAGTTGATGGGAGCCGGATTGCGCTACATCGACGTCGGCGGCGGTCTCGGCGTCGACTACGACGGCAGCGGCACGAATTATGAATCCTCGATGAACTACACGCTCACCGAATACGCGAGCGACGTCGTCTATCGGATCAAGAGCGTGTGCGATGCGCGCGCCGTGCCGCACCCGATGATCGTCAGCGAGTCGGGACGCGCGATCGCCGCGTACCACAGCGTGCTGATCTTCGACACGCTCGGCTCCTCGACGCTCGACCAGTTCAAGGTGACCGGCCGTCCGGAGGAGGACTACCGGGGCACCGAGGATCTGCCGCCGCCGGTGCGGGACCTGTTCGACGGCTTCCGCTCGGTCAACGAACGGCGCCTGGTCGAGTGCTACCACGACGCCTTGCAGGCCCGGGAGCAGGCCTTGCAGATGTTCAATCTCGGCTATCTCGGCCTCGAATTCCGCGGCCTGGCGGAGAGGCTCTATTGGGCGACCTGCACCAAGATCCGCGATCTGTGCCGCAAGCTCGACGAGATTCCCGAGGAACTGGAAAACCTCGAGGTGATACTGAGCGACATCTACTTCTGCAACTTCTCGGTGTTCCAATCGCTGCCGGACAGCTGGGCGATCGGCCAGCTGTTTCCGATGATGCCGATTCAGCGCCTCGGCGAGCGGCCGACGCGCAACGCCGTGCTCGCCGACATCACCTGCGACTCGGACGGCAAAGTCGACCGCTTCGTCCACCCCCGCGAGACCAAGCGCACGCTGGAATTGCACGAGCTGATCCCCGGCGAACCGTACTACCTCGCGGCCTTCCTCGTCGGCGCGTACCAGGAGACCCTCGGCGATCTGCACAATCTGTTCGGCGATACGCACGTCGTGCACATCCGGCTGCACGACGAAGGCGGCTGGTGGATCGAGGAGATCGTCAAGGGCGACACCGCGAACAAGGTGCTCGAGTACATGGAGTACGACACCGACGAACTGCACCCGCGCCTCGCCCGGGACTGCGAGCGCGCGGTCCGCGAGGGTCGGATGAGCCTCGGCGAGGCGCAAGCGGTCAAGCGGTTCTACGAGAAGGAGCTCGACGGCTACGCCTACCTCGAGGTCGAGTGAGCCACGGTGGCGCGTCCGCACCGCCCGCCGGTGCGCCGCCGGCGCCGTGGTTTGCCAAGCCAGGGGCCCCTGGCGTAGCATCGGGCGAAGGTTCGTTCTCTAACGCGGGATGTGCTTTAGCGTACGGCCGAAGGGACAGACCGGCGTCGCGTCCGATGTCGCGGCTCGGTCTGGGTGTATGGGCGGCGCGCGCGGATTCGACGACAATAACGAGACCGCAGGCAGCGCGCATTTTCCAGTGAGACCAGTTGAATGACGACGATCTACGTTGGCAACCTGCCGTTCTCCGCCACGGAGGACGAGGTGCGCAGCCTTTTCGAACGTTACGGCAAAGTCGAGTCCGTCAAACTGATCAATGACCGTGAGACGGGCCGGCCACGGGGCTTCGCGTTCGTCGACATGCAGGCGAGCGAGGCGCAGAACGCGATTCAGCAGACGAACGGCTTCCAGATGGGCGGCAGGCCGCTGCGGGTCAACGAAGCGCAGGAGCGCGCGCCGCGGTCGAAGCCGGCGAGTGGCGGTGGCGGTGGCGGTGGCGGCGGTTCGCGCCGCTGGTGATTCGCCGCTGCAGGGCCGCGCGGGAGCGGTGTCTGTTTCGACAACGAGATTCGAGGCGTGCGGCCTCAAGGCCGACGCACGCCGGGTTACCACATGTCTTTCAATTGGGCCGGCACATCCACGGCGGGCGCATCCCCTGCGCCGAGGCGCCCGATCCCGGGTGCGCTGCCGTAGCTCACTTTTTGCAGGCAATCGAGGACTTTGTCGGTCAGAAATCGGCTCTTGGCACCGTAGACGTGCGCGTCGCCCGACCTCGCCTGCTGCGTGATCGCATACTTCAGCGGCGCACACAGGTGCAGTTCGTTGCGGGCGCGCGTCATCGCGACGTACAGCAGGCGTCGCTCCTCTTCGATCGCCTCGGGCTTGCCGGCCGCGAACTCCGACGGAAAGTTGCCGTCGGCGACGTTCAGCACATAGACGTAGTCCCATTCCTGGCCCTTGGCCGAATGGATCGTCGACAGCACGACGTAATCCTCGTCCTTCGACGCGCGGCGCGCCTGATCGCCGCTGACGGCCGGCGGATCGAGGGTGAGCTCGGTCAGGAATCGCTCCCGCGTCGGATATTGCACGGCAAGCTGTTCTAGCTGTTCGAGGTCGCCGATCCGCGTGCGCGCCGCATCGTAGATCCGTTCCAGTTGCGGCTTGTACCACTCCCGGACGAGACCGACCTGGCCGGGCCACGGCGTTTGCGGCTCGGCGAGCTTGCCGAGCAGCGCGCAAAAGCGGGCGAATTCGCCCTTCGCCGCTGCGGGCACGGCGAATTCGCGCAGGCTCGCGATGGCGAAGGCCCCGGCCTCGAGATGCACGAGCGCCTGGTTCGCGAGCGCGGGCCCGATTCCGGGGAGGAGCTTCAATACGCGAAACCCGGATACGGCATTGCGCGGATTCTCCGCCCAGCGCAGCACCGACAGCAGATCCTTGACGTGCGCCGCCTCGAGAAACCTCAGGCCACCGTACTTGACGAAGGGGATGTCGCGCCGGGCAAGCTCCAGCTCGAGCACGTCGCTGTGGTGCGAACTGCGGAACAGCACGGCGTGGCGCTTCAAGCTGCCGCCGGTCTCGCGGGTCGCGAGAATGCGCTGCGCAACGTACTCGGCCTGGGCGGCCGCATCCTCGACCGTCACGTACACCGGCTTCGCGGTAGACTGGCGGCTGCTGATCAGCGTCTTGCGATGCTGGCGCGCGCCGTCGGCCATCAGCGCATTGGCGCAATCCAGGATCGGCTGCGTCGAGCGGTAATTCTGCGCGAGCACGACGACCTCGGCGCGGGGCTGGTAGTGGTCGGCGAATCCCAGGATGTTCTCGACGGCGGCGGCGCGGAACGAGTAGATCGCCTGCGCATCGTCGCCGACGACGGTCACCCCGGCGCCGTCCGGCTTCAAGGCGTACAAGATCTCGCCCTGCAGCGCGCTCGTGTCCTGATATTCGTCGACCAGCACGTGGTCGAAGTGCTGTGCGAGGCTGCGCGCGAGCGGTTCGTTCTGCATCATCGCGTGCCAGTAGAGCAGCAGATCGTCGTAGTCGAGGACGTTGCTCTTCTGTTTGCGCATCACGTATTCGCGATACAGGCGCGCGAGATCCTGCGCCCAGTCGCTCACCCAGGGAAATTGCTCGTCGATCGTCCGCTTCAGCGGCAAACGCGTGTTGACGCGGTAGCTGTAGATCGCGAGGCAGGTGTCCTTGCGCGGAAAGCGCCGTTCCTGCTGCGATAAGCCGAGTTCGTGGCGAATCACGTCGAGCAGGTCGGCCGAGTCCGCCCGGTCGAGGACCGTGAACGCCTCGTTCAGCCCGAGATGCTGCGCGTACAGCCGCAGGATGCGGTTGCCGATCGAATGAAACGTGCCCGCCCAGTGCAGGCGCGCCGCCAGATTGCGCTCCATCGCGCCGGTGCCATCCGCCGCCGTTTCGGTGAGGATCGTCTGGGTGCGGCGGATCATCTCCTGGGCGGCACGCCGGGTGAACGTCAGCATCAGGATTCGCGCCGGATCCCCGCCATTTGCGACCAGGTGGGCGACGCGATGCGCGAGCGTACTGGTCTTGCCGGTGCCGGCGCCGGCGACAATCAGCAGCGGACCCGCCGCAACGCCGGCGCCCGGCCGCAACGCACCGTAGGTCGCCGCGCGGCGCTGTGCGGAATTCAGGCTGTCGAAGGCGTCCGGTTTCGGCTTGAGCATGCGGCGACTATACTCACGGGCTGTACGTATATCCAGATCCACGAGGCACCGCGATGTTGAAGCCGACGCCGATACAGACCCTGGACAGGCACCGAGGCCGCGTGATCCGCGTCACGACCGAGCGATTGCGCGCCGCGAACGGTCGCACCTACGAGTACGACCTGGTGCGCCATCCCGGTGCGGCCGCGATCGTCCCGGTGGATGCGACGGGTCGCGTCTGCCTTGTCCGGCAATATCGCCTCGGCGTCGATGACTTTCTCTGGGAAATTCCGGCCGGCAAGCTCGATGCCGGCGAATCGCCGCAGGTCTGCGCCGAGCGGGAACTGCGCGAGGAAACCGGCGTGAGCGCGAACCGCTGGCGCTCGCTCGGGCTGTACATTCCGGCACCGGCAATCTGCACCGAGATCATCCACCTGTATCTCGCCGAGGAGCTGCACGCCGGCACGCCTTCGCCGGATGCCGACGAGGAGCTCGAACTGCGCTGGCTGGGTCTCGACGAAGCGGTCGAGCAGGTCCTGACGGGCGAGATCAGCGACGGCAAGACGGCGCTCGCGCTGCTACGCGCGCGCCACCGCTCGTGTCCGTGACGGCATCCACAAAAACACCGGCGGCTCCTTGACTTATTCCGGCCGAAATTCGCTTAATCCCCCATGAGCAAGAACCAGCCGATGCCGCCGTCGCGCGCCGTCGCGGGCCAGCCGCCTGAGCCCGCGCCTGCCGACGCGTTGCCGAGCGGGCGCGTTCATTTCGACGACCGCGGCAACGCGGTCTGGGAGTGGTCGGTCGCGACCGGCAAGTTCGGCCAGGAAGTCTCGGGCGAGCGCCTGCGCCGGCTCGAGCACCCGGCGCTGTCCATCGCCGAGGATGCACCGGCGCCCGCCGCCGCCGCGAAGCCGAATCCGGCCGGCCCGGTGCGCGGTTACGATCCCTACGACAGCGGTCGCCTCGACAAGAAGACGGCACCGCGCCGCAAGAAGGACCTGCGCCGGCTCTCCGAGTGGATCGCGTTGAAGAACCGGGCGGCGCAGAACAAAGACGGCGAAGACTGAGCCGGCGCGCTCAGGCGAGCGCGTGCCGCATCTTGGCCGCGCACCCAAGCCGGTAGAACAGCCGCAGCTCGCGCAACAACGCCTCGACACGCACGCCGCCGCGCGTGACGAAGCGCCGCTCGAGCCGCCGGCAATATTGCGCGGCGCAACGGTTCGCCGTCCGATAGCGGTCGGCCTGCTCCGGCTCGAGCGCATCGTCGAACGCGATCCGATCGAACAGGCGCGCGTGGACCCGGGCGGGGTACGAGCCGCCCTGCTGGCCGGCGACCAGAAATACCGTGGCCCAGTACTTGTCGACCTCCGCCTGCGTCTCGAGCTCGAGCAGGGACACCGGCGCGTCCGTGGTGAGCCGCCAGGTCGAATAGACGAAGTGGCTGACGCCCTCGAGCGCGGTACAGTAGTCGGCCAGATTGCCGTCGTGCAGCGCGCCGAAGGGATCGGCGCGCTCGAGCCGCCGCAGAACCGGCTCGTCGATGTAGAGCGCGACGCCCGCGCCGTCCGGCAGCTCGGCGAGCAGCAGTTCCTCCTCCGGCTCGCGCCGCGGCGGCTGCGGCGCGCCATCGGTCCAGCCGGCGATGGCCCGCCGGTCCGTGATCAGGAAATCGTAGACGTCGTGCACCGTATCGACGTCGTACAACCGGCCGAGAAGCGATTGCAGAGCTCGCAACACCATGCTTTTCAGTGCGCGAGAACGGCGCCCCCCTGCCTGACCGGCCGCACGCCGAGCTTCGCGAGCAGGCCGTGCGCCCGCCGGCTGCCGGTCTTCAGCCAGATCTCGTAGAGGCGCAGGATGTCCGCGTCGCTGTGGCGATACGACATCTCGCTCACCTCGTTGAGCGTGTCGACCAGACGCTGGAACTTTTGTGCGAGCTGCGCGTAGAGTGCCGCGACGCCGCGGCCGGAGTGCGATCGCGTCATCGCCTCGGCGAGCGAGCCATAGGCGCCGCCGCCCATCGCGATGTGATAGTCGATGTCGACCAGCCTGCGCGCGAAGCTGCGCGCGAAGAAGCCGGCGATGAACAAGGAGACGTCGCCGAGCCGCTGCAGGCAGCGCTGTCGCTCCGCCGAGTTGGGCGCCTCGACCGCCGCGGCCAGCATCTGCGCGAGCGGCTTGATGCGCAGACCTTCGCCGGTAGGCTCGTAGAGCGCCTCGGCGCGGGCGAACGTCGTGAGCACGTTGACGACGTAGGCCTCCGCCTGTTCGTCGATGCCGAGACGCTGGTGCTCGCTCGCGGCGTGGAATGCATCGCGAAAGAACTCCCGCAGCGAGGTGACCGCCATCAAGGAACCCGCGGACGCTGTTTGCATGCCTGGCAACCTCCGTCGACCCAGCGCCATCGTAGCGACTGAACCGCCTGCAGGTGAAGTGACGGGCACCACAAATTTCGGCGAATTTTCCGATCAGCAATCGCGCTCGATGGCTGCCAAGCTCGCGGCCGCGGCGCGCACCGCCGGCGTCGGCAACGCGCATCACCCGGTTGCGCGCGGCGTGGACGAACTCGGCCAAGAACCGCGGTCGAGGTCAAAGCTGCCGACACGCGGTAGAATCATCGGCCGGCCATTCGCCCGCCAAGGAAACACGATGTCAACCCTGCCGCTGCTTGTGCTCGGAAGCAAGAACTACTCGAGCTGGTCGCTGCGGCCCTGGCTGATGTTGCGCAGGCTGGGCTTCGAGTTCCAAGAGCGCGTGATCCAGTTCGACGCGCCGGATTATCGCGAGCAGATCGCGGCGCTCTCGGCATCGAGACGGGTGCCGGTGTTGATCGACGACGGGTTTGCGATCTGGGACTCACTCGCGATCTGCGAATACGCGATCGACCGGACGGGCCGCGGGCTGCCGCAGGATCGCCAGGCGCGCGCCCTGGCGCGCGCGGTCGCCGCCGAGATGCATTCCGGATTCCAGGCCTTGCGCACGCAATGCCCGATGAACGTGCGCGCGCAGGGCAAGCGCGTGCCGCAAACCCCCGAGCTGCTCGCCGACGTCGCCCGCATCGACGCGATCTGGTCGGATTGCCGCGCGCGATTCGGCGGCGGCGGCGGCTGGTTGTTCGGCGAATTCAGCCTGGCCGATGCGATGTTCGCACCGGTCGTGTTCCGCTTTGCGAGCTACGGCGCGGCGCTCGCGCCCGCCTCGGCCGCCTATCTCGCGCACGCGCTCGGCGATCCGCAGATGGCCGAGTGGCGCAGCGCGGCGATGCGCGAGGGCCATCCTCTGGCCGACACGGACCGCCTCGGCTCCCCGCCCTGAGCGTGTGCCGCGACCCGCGGCGATCGGGCCGGCGGGCGCCGCTCAGGCCTGGTCCGTCCGCCAGGCCGCCGGATAACTCGCACCGAGCTGCACGATCCGCCGCAGCAGCTCGTCGTAATCCATGCCGGCGGTCACGGCCGACTGCGCGAAGTCCTCGTTCGCGGACAGGTTGGGGTTCGCATTCGCCTCGAGGAAGTACAGCTGGCCGTCGCCGCGCAGCCGGATGTCCATGCGTGCGTAGCCCGTCAGGTGCAGCGCGCGGAAGATGCGCTTCGACAGTCGCTCGAGCCTCTGCACGGTGCCTTCGGCCAGATCCACGGCGGCGGCGGTGCTGATGCCGTACTTCTGCTGGTAGCTGCGGTCCCACTTCACCTTGCGGGTCGCGATCGCCGGTAGATTCTCCGGCAGCGAGCCGAAGGTCATTTCCCAGACCGGCAGCACCTTCAGGCGATCGTTGCCGAGAACCCCGACGTACAGCTCCCGGCCCTCGATGTACTCCTCGACGAGCGCATCCGAGTGCGTCTGCTCGTGGATGAATGCGATGCGCTCGACGAGTTGCCGGACGTCGGCGACGACCGAGGCGTGCGCGATGCCGAGCGAGGCATCCTCGGTCGAGGATTTGACGAACAGCGGAAAGCGCAATCGCCGGGGCACGCGCGGGTGCTTGCCGCGCGGGAACACGATGAACTGCGGCGTCGGGATGCGATGATAGGAGAGCAGCTGCTTCGAGAGGACCTTGTCGCGCGAGAGCAGCATGCCGCGTGGGTTGCAGCCGGTGTACGGCTGGCGCATCAGCTCGAGGAACGCCACCACGTGCTGGTCGTAGGTGACGATGCCGTCGAACTCCTCGAGCAGGTTGAACGCAATGTCCGGCTGCCACTCGAGGATCGCCGCGCGCAGTTCCGACAGGCTGTCGCTGATGCCGAGCGGACGCACGTCGTGGCCCGCGGCGCGCAGATGCGAAATGACGTCGTACTCGGTGCGCCACTCCTCGATCTCCTTGCTGGTCGACCCCTCCAATGAATTTGGCGGCACCAGCGTCGAGTGCACGAGAACCAGCACGCGCTGGCGTCTCACAGCGGGACGCGCGGCAATTGCCGCTCCTCGTAGGATTCGGCGAGGCGCGCGATCAGCCATTTCAGCCGCTCCGGCAGATCCCGGCGCGATCCGCGCAGGTACAGAGCGCGCGACTCGCAACGCGCCACGACCAGGCGCAGCACCTGGTGGACGAGATATTCACCGACCGCGCCGGATCTCGCGAACTGCCGGCGCAGCGGCTTGGCGAGGTCGCGCACGACGCTCGCCGCCTTCGGCGCGGTTCGCCGCGCGGGCTCGGCCGTGAACACCTCGAGCAGCAGTTCGTCCGCCGCCGAACGGCGCGGCCGGCGGTAGCGCGCGAACTTGCGATCGTAGTGCTCGCGCAGCGTCCGGGTATCCTCGGCGATCTCCTCGATCCGCCGCCGGTCGGTGACCGCCGGTTCCACGGCGCCGATCTCGCCGACCAAGGCATCGATGAACTCGAGCTTGCGCAACGCCGGCCAGCCGCGGTACTCGCGCCGCCACGCCGAGTGCGGCTTCAGCCAGACCGCGAAGGTCTCGGCGAAGTCCTCGGTCGGGTGGGCCTGCGCGTACCATTCGCCGAGGTGCTGCACGAAGCGCCGGCTGCCCGGCCGCGGCCGGTAGCTCTCGGGATATGGGAGCGACGCGGGCCCGAACACCTCGCGCCAGCGTCGGCGGCGGCGCAGCCGGTACGCCGTGTCGAGCGCATGGCCGGCCTCGTGCCGCAGGATGCGCAGCAGCCAGCGGCGGTTGCCGCCCTCGACCTCGCGCATGAAATGACGCTCGAGGCGGATGAGCCGCGGATGAGCGAGGTAGAACGGAATCGCGATGCCGGGCACACCGTCCGGCGAGAACCACTCCTCGGCGAGCCAGCAGTGCGGGCGAAAGCGGATCCCGCGCAGCCCGAGCTCGCGGTACAGGCGTTCGATCGCCGTCTGCAGCGCCGTTGCCGCGAGCGACAGCCCGAGATCGCAGAAGCGCAGGCTCAACAGCTGCGCGTCGTCGAGCCGCTCCCAGGCGTGCCTTGGCGGGCGCGGCGCGCGGGCGGCACGGCGGGGCGGAGGATTCGACACCCGGAAAATTATAGGCAGCCGGCCTCGCCCGCGCCATCGTCGCCGATCACGGGCTCAGTCCCGCGGCGCGAGCGCCGCCGCCAACAGGCGATCGGCGACCTCCTGCAGCCGCGCTCGGCCGAGGATCGCGGCCTGCCACGCGGGCGGAATCGCCTCGAGGCCGTACACGGCGCCCGCGAGCTGGCCGAACAAGGCACCGTGCAGATCGGCGTCGCCGCCGCCGTTGACGATCGCCAACAGACCGTCGCGAAAGCCCTCGCTGCCGAGCAGCGCGGCAACGACCAGCCGCAGGACGGCGAATGGATCGGCGGGCGCGCCGCCCGTGAGCGGCACCCGCCAGGCACCCCCGCCGAGCGCCACGTCGAATATGCCGACCGGCGCTGCGGCGTGTTCGCGCCACAGCGCGCGCGCACGCGCCACGAGCGCATCGCGCCGCCCGCCGCCGAGCGCGGCGAGCATCAGCGTCGCGTAGACGATTGCGGCGTTGCGCACCGCGGCCGATCCGTCGGTCGCCGCGGCCGCCGCGGCAGCCCAGGCGAGCGCCCTTTGCGGGTGCGACGCCGCGAATAGCGCGACGACACCGGCCCGGGTCACCGCCTCCGAACCACAGCCGCCGTCCGCGGGATGCTCCCGCCCCAGGGACGCCGCCACGCCGGCGGTGATGCCGAGGCACTCGCCGGTGCTGGTCAAGTGCCCCTGTTGTTGCCAATTTCGGTAACGGCGTCGTTGGTCGGCCGGGTCGAGCACTTCGATGGCGAGCAGGCTCTCGGCGAGGCAAAGACTCATCGCCGTGTCGTCCGTCCAGGCGCCCGGCGGCAGTTGCCACTGGCCGCCGCCGCCGAGGCCGGTGACCGGCGCGAAATGGCCGGCCTTGCGAAACTGGGTCGTCGCGCCCATCGCGTCGCCGCAGGCGAGGCCGAAGATACTGCCCTGGTAGCGGCCGCGCAGCCGCCGCAGCGCCGCCGGATCGATCGGCGGGTCCGCGTCGGCGGACGGCTCGCGCCAGGTCGGCACGTACTGCTTCTGTTCCACGGTCGCCTGAGCCGAGGGTCCGGAGTCGGGGCGGCTCAGAAGAGCAGCTCCGCCGCCACCGGCGCATCGTCTGCGCAAGCGGTCTGCGCCGCGCGCCGCAATCCTTCGAGCCCGGCGAAGTCGAACGCGGCAGGATCGGCGAGTTGCGAGACGGCGACGTTGCGCAGACTGGAGAAGATCGCCTCGATCCTGCCGGGATCGGCGCGCTCCCAGTCCTGTAGCAGTCGCTTGACGGCGAGACGCTGCAGGTTCGGCTGCGATCCGCAGAGCGTGCACGGGATGATCGGAAAATCGCGCGCGGCCGCGTAGCGCACGATCAGGCGTTCCGGCACATAACACAACGGCCGGATCACGATGTGCCGCCGATCCTCGCTGAGCAGCTTCGGGGGCATCGCCTTCAGCCGCCCGCCGAAGAACATGTTCAGGAACAGCGTCTCGACGATGTCGTCGCGATGGTGGCCGAGCGCGATCTTGCTGATGCCGTTCTCGGCCGCGAATCGGTACAGCGCGCCGCGGCGCAAGCGCGAGCACAGGCCGCACATCGTCTTGCCCTCGGGGATGACGCGCTTGACGACCGCGTAGGTGTTCTGCGAGATGACGTGATACGGCACTCCGAGCCCCTCGAGGTAGCGCGGCAGCACATCGGCCGGAAAGCCCGGTTGCTGCTGGTCGAGGTTGACCGCGATGAGCTCGAAATGCAGCGGCGCACTGCGCCGCAGGTTGCACAGCAGATCGAGCAGCGTGTACGAGTCCTTGCCGCCCGACAGGCAGACCATGACCCGGTCCCCGGCCGCGATCATGCCGTAGTCCTCGATCGCCTTGCCGGCGAGTCCGCGCAGGCGTGCCTGCAACTTGTTGAACGTCGCGGAAGCCACGCGCCTAATCCGCCTCGAGATACTTCGTTTCCAAGTAGCGCAGGTAGGCCGAGGCCGTCAGCGGCTTGGCGGTCGCATGCTCGATGAGATCCTTGACGGGCAGGCGCGCGCCCACGCCGTGCACGTTGTCGCGCAGCCATTCCAGGACCCCGGCGGAGGAGCCCGCGGCGATTTCCTCGTCGAGCGCGGGGCGCGCGGCGCGCAGCGCCTCGTACATCTGTCCGGCGATGACCGCGCCGAGCGCGTACGACGGGAAGTAGCCGAAATGGCCGACGGCCCAGTGGATGTCCTGCAGACAGCCCTCGACGGCGCTGGCGGGGCGCAGGCCGAGCCGCTGCTCGAGCGCCTCGTTCCACGCCTCCGGCAG
>Ga0307373_10000602_pt1 | contig 69433 bp, 57 predicted proteins | sample OX2MG_FD_202534 | JGI IMG/M metagenome (GOLD analysis project Ga0307373, IMG submission 202534) | Soil microbial communities from Risofladan, Vaasa, Finland - OX-2 | ecosystem: Environmental > Terrestrial > Soil > Coastal area > Acid sulfate soil | place: Finland: Risofladan, Vaasa | collected... | reverse complement strand
AACTGGTCCCGGCTGAGCGTGATCCCCAAAAAGCGGCTGATGGTCCAGTCCACTTGAATAATGTCCTGCGAGCTGCTGGAGAGGTTCTGGGTGTAGGTCAGCTTCAGGTTGCGCGACACCTGCTGTTGCACCGTCACCGTGCCGCCGCTGCCGGTGGTGCCGAGCGCGCCGGTGTCGGGGTTGACCTGCACCTGGGTGATGCCAAACAGGCGCTGCAGCCGCCCCGCCACCAGGTTGTCGAGCGCCTGGCCCAAGAGCTGCTCCGAAGGAGCGAAGTTGCTAGCCCCGCTCAGGGTCGAGGTGGCCTGGGTGGGCTGGCCGGTGGCCAACAGCGCCATCACGTCCGAGCTGGAGAGCGGCGGATCGCTGCGGTAGGTGATGGCCAGCTTGTCGGCCGGCCCGGCCAGGTTCAGGGTCACGTCGTACTGTTGCACCGTGGTGCTCAGCCCCACGTCGAGCAGCGGCTCGATGCGGAAGGGGTTGACGAACTGCACCTGCGCCTTGGTCACCTGGTACTCGTTGCCGGCAAACAGCAGCCGCCCCTCGCTGGCGTTGGCCCGCCCCAGCACCGCCGGCTCGGCCAGCGTGCCGCGCAGGTGCAGGTCGGCCTGGAGCTGCAAATGGGCCAAGTTGGTGGCCACCACCACCTGTGGCCCGGTGACCAGGTGGATGTCCATATGGATATGGTTCAGCACCGAGTCGGGGTTGGGCGGCGCCGGCGTGGCCTGGGTGGAGGCGATGAACAGCGCCAAGTCGAAGTTGCGGTCCAGGCCCACGCGGTTGAGCTGGGCGTCGCCCGCCAACAAGGCCGCGCCGGGCTGGCCGCTGAGCCGAAGCTGCAGGTCGCCGGTGGTGCTGATGCCGCGGTAGCGCAGCCGCAGGTTTTGCCCCTGGGCCTGCACGTCGAAGTTCAGCCCCGCCGCCGAATGCGCGGCAAAGCCGGTGAGGTCGAGGGTGCCGCCGCCGGTGTGGGCCGAGAGCCGCACGATCTGCACCCGGCTGCCGGCGAGCTGCAACTGCCCCTGGATGTTGTCGAAGCCGATGGGCAGGCCTTGTTCCGCCAGGCTGGCGTTCTCGATGGCGATCTGGCCGCGCCACTGCGGTTGGGCGGTGGTGCCGGCGAGCTGGGCGCTGACCTGCACCGTGCCGGCGGCGCGGGTGGCCGGATGCAGGCTTTGCAGCAGCGCCAGGTTGATGCGCCCGGCGAGGGTGCCCTGCAGGCGCGCCGGGGCTTCCAAGTCGGGGCCCAGCCGGGCGTCGCCCTGCAGGGTGAAGTCGGTGTCCTCGGCCACCAGGTGCGCCGGCAGCAGGGTCAAGCGCCGCTGCGCCGCCTCAAACTCGACCGGGCCCTGGTTGTGGATCACCAGCCCGCTCAACGCCAGCTCCACCGGGTTCAGCACGATCCGGGCGGTGAGCTGATTGGGCTGGGCCAACGGCCCCTGCAGCGTGGCGCTGCCGCTGATGCGGCTGTGCCCGCTCAACTGCGCCTGGGTGAAGCGCCGCAGCCAGGCGTCGAAATCGTAGTCGCGCAACTGCAGGCGCGCGTCCACCGCATAGGGCGCGGCCGTGCCCAGCGTGCCGGTGAGGTTGAAGCTGCCGTTGGTGAGGATGTCGGCGGCCTGGAACTTGAGCTGTCCCTGGGCGAGCTGCAGATGGGCGCCGAGGTCGCCCAGGCTCTCGCCCCCGCCCCGCAGCCCGGAGGTGGTGAGCACCAGCTCGCCCTGGGGCTGGTCCCAGCGTCCGCTGCCGTCCAACTGGAAGCGCACCTGCCCCGCCAGCGCCAAGCGCCGCGATTGCAGCAGCGCGATCTCGCCGAGCTGCACGCTGTTGCTGGAGACGTTGACGCGGTAGCTGTGGTCTTCGAGCCCGAGCTGAAAGCTGCCGTGGATGCGGGTCTTGGCCAGCGCCACCACCAGGTTGGAGCTGGAGAGCTGCTGGTTCTGCAGACGGAAGTCGGCCGCCACCGACTGCACCGCCTGGTCGCGCCACCGGGTGTCCACCAGCGCCAAATGCCCCTGGCCCTGGGGACGGGCCCAGGTGCCGCGCAGCGCCGCCTGCGCGCTCAGGGTTCCGGTGAGCGGGTACTGCACCCCCGCCCACTGTTGCACCCGCGCCAGGCTGACGCCCTGGGCGCGGCCTTCGAGCGCGAGCTGGCTGTCGGGCGCCAGGCGATAGTGGCGCAGCCCGGCGCTGCCGCTGATTTGGATCTGCTGCGCGCCCTGGCGCAGGCTGAGCTCGGCGAGCGCCAGGCGGTCGGGAGCGAGGCGGCCGACGGCGGTGAGCGCATCGCCGCTCTCGCCATCGAAGCGAAACTGCGCCAGCAGGAGCCGGCCGGCGACGGTGGGCGCGGCCCAGGCGCCCTGCAGGCTGCCCACGAATTGGGCGCTGCCGGCGAAGGGCGGCAGCGCCCGCCCCGGCGCCCCCTGCGCCGCCCAAGGCAGCGCCAGCGGCCGCAGCGCCTTCAGGTCGGGGCTGCGGAAGGCGAGCTGCAGCGCCCCGCCCTGCGGGTTGGCGGTGCCGCTGGCCGTCAGGCGGCTGCCCGCCACCTGCAGGTCCAGGCGCGACAACCTCAGCTCCCCGGGCGCGGCCAGGAACTGCCCCGCCAAGCTGCCGCCCACGCCCAGGCCGCCCGCGTCCGTGCCCGGCGTCAGCGTCAGCCGCGCCGCCACTTGCTGGATCTGCAGGTCGCGGTTGGTGGTGGCCTGCACGCTGCCGCTGACCTCGCCCTCCAGCGCCGCCAGGTCCTGCCGCCAGGGTGCGGCCACTCCCAGGCTGCCCAGCAACGGCTGCAGCGCGGCCAACTGCAGGCGCGTGACCGTGCCCTGCAGCGCCAGGCCGCGCCACTGGTCGTCGCGCGCCGCGAGCTGCAGGCGCGAGCCCAGGCCGTCCAGCTCGAGGCGCGACACCACCAGCCCGGCGCCGGAGGCCTGCCAGGCGGCGGCGCCGCTCCACACGCCCGGCGCCGGCGTCCAGCGGCCCTGCGCCAGCCGCAGCGTGCCCGCGCCGCTCCAGCCCGCCGGCGTCCACTGCGCCTGGCCGCTGGCCACCACGCGGCCCGCGGGCGTCTCCGGGCGCAGGCCCAGCGCGCGCGCCGCCGCGGCCAGATCCAGGTCGCCCGCGTAGCTCGCCGCGAACGCCGGATGGTCGAAGTGCCGCAGCCAGCCCTGGCCTTCGATCTTCGCCCCGGCGCCGTCCAGCTCCACCCGGTCCAGGCGCAGATCGTTGGGCCAGAGGGTGAAGCGCAGGTGGGTGGCGACCGCCACCGCCGGCAGCGCCCCATAGCGCACCGCCGATTGCTGGAAGTTCAGCGCGCCCACGAAGGCGGCGCCGGCCGGGGTCTGGCCTGGCCCGCCCGGGGTGGTGGTGGCGTCCAGCCGCAGTCCCACCCCGTGCAGGCGCAGGTTGAGCGGGATGCGCCGGTCTTCCAGGTCGAGCTCGCCGCCGGCGATCTCCAGCCGCTGCGCCCCCAGGTCGAACAGCGTGCGCGCCTCCTGCTGCCGCCGCGGCCAGGGCGCGGAGGGCTGCGGCAGGTTGACCGCGCCGTCGGCCAGGCGATAGACGTGGAACCGCGGCTGCAGCATGGCAACGTCTTGCAGGCTGAGCTGGCGCTGCCACAGCGAGTCCAGCCGGATCGCCACCACCAGCCGTGGAATCGCCGCCAGCGGCGGCTGCCCGGCGGGCTCGCGGCCGTGCAGGACCAAATCGTCGAGCTCGATCACCAGCGGATGCAGGCTCAGCCGCATCCCGCCCACCTCGACGCGCGCGCCGCTGCCCTGCTCGAGCTGCGCCACCACGTAGTTCTCCAGGCGCTGGCGGAAGGCGCCGGAGTGCAGGTAGCCGTAGGCCCCGAAGCCGAGGCCGGCCAGCAGCAGCAGCACCGCGGCGGGCAGGCGCAGGTGGCGCAGCCTGCGGCTCACCACGGCCTCCGCAGCTCGATATGCGCGCCGGCGCGCAGCGTCTGCAGCCATTGCTGCTCTTCGGCGGCGCGCTGGCGCTGGCGCAGCAGCGTGGCAATGGTGGCGCGCACCTGCGCCAGCGGCGCCGCCGCCAGGTGGCGGCGCTCCGCCTCGGGGACGAAGGTGGTCTCGTAATAATGCTGGATCTGGGCGGCGGTGACCGTGCCCGAGCCGCTGAAGTGCTGGTCGAGAAAGGCCAGCAGCGTCAACTGCCGGCGCAGCAGCGCGGTGACGGCGGCGCGGTCGAGGTGGTCGGCGGCCAGCCGGGCGTCCAGCGCCGCCTCGCCCCCGGCCAAGCCGGCCAGGTGCGCCCACTGCGTCTCGACGTCGGTCTCCAGTTGCGCCGGCGGCGGCGGCGGGTAGCCCTCGTCGGCCTGGGCCTCGGCCAGGAGCTGTTCGTCAATCAAATGCCGCAGCGCGGTCTGTTTCTCCGCCGCCTCCAAGTGGGCGCCCGCCGGCGCCGCCTGGCGGGCGAGCTGGGCGGAGAGGCGGGCATACCAGGCGGCGTTCTCCACCTCGCTGCGCAGCAGCGGCGCCCCGTCCACCACGGCGGCGATGCCGTCCACCACGGTGCCGCCGGGCGGCGGCGCCTGCCCGCGGGCCACCGACCCTTGCCCGAAGGCAAGCGCCATGCCGACCAGCCCGACGATGGAGAGATGCTTGCTCAAAACGTCTGTCCGATGCTGAAGAAAAAGTGGAACGGCGGCAGCCGCTGCAGCAGCACCGCCGGCTGCGGCCCGGTGCTGAAGTATTGGAACGTGGGCGGGTTGAGCAGGTAGCCGGTGTCGAGCCGCACCGGCCCCACCGGGGTGCGGTAGCGCAGCCCCAGCCCCAGCGTGTGGCTGGTGAAGTCGTTGTCGCTGGCCGAGGGCGGGCGCCAGCGCAAGAGCGAGCGCACCATCTGCCGCGGGGTGGAGTAGACGTTGCCCAAGTCGTAGAACACCACCCCGCCGATGTTGGGCCCGATCAGGGGAAAGCGCAGCTCCAGGTTGTTGACCAGCATCGCCTCCCCGCCCACCGGAAAAGCGGTGATGGGATCGCGCGGCCCCGCCTGGTTGATGGCGAAGCCGCGCAGCGAGTCGGAGCCGCCGCTGAGGTAGCGCTCCGGCAGCGGCACCACGTACTGCCGGCGCGTGGTGGTCGCCCCGGTGATGGGGTTGGTGAAGCTGAGCAGGCTGCGCGGGCCGAAGGGCAGCTCCACCCCCACCTGGGTCGAGCGCGCCAGCACCACCGTGCCCTCGGCGTTGAGCGGGTGGTACCAGTGGTTCTGCAGGTCGAAGCGGGCGAAGCTGGCGAAGCCGGCGCCGAAGCTCTTGGCCAGGGCGAACTGCACGCTGTTGTAGCTGCCCTGGTGGGTGTCGAGCGGATCGTCGCGGCGGTCGCGGTGGTAGGCGGCGGCCAGCTCCGCCACCTGCACCGGCTGGCTGAGGATGGGGATCTCCTGCGGCGCCACCAGCGGCGAGATCACCCGCACCTGGCGGTAGTCGAGGTTGTAGGTCCAGCCCACCCCCGGGCCCCGCGTCTGCTCCAGTTGGAAGCCGGCCTGCTCGCGCACCGCGCGGAAGGTGCGGATGTCGAAGGTGTCGTCGTAGAAGGTGGTGAGGTCGGCGCGCAGCGCGGAGTGGTTGAGGAAGTCGGGCAGGTCGTAGCCCAGCACCGCCCGCTTCTGCAGCGTGCCGTAGCTGGAGCGGAACGACAGCGTCTGCGCCCGTCCGGTCATGGCGGTGCGGGTGGCGTCGAAGGAGAACAGCGGGCTGTAGCCGGTCTGGCCCAGGATGTCGCGCAGGTCGGGCGAGCCCCCGGTGCCGCCCTGCACCTGCAGCCCGATGCCCTCGCTGAAGGTGTAGCGCCGCGCCTCGTTCACGCTCACCAGGATGTCCTTGGAGCGCTCCGCCCCGCTGGGGTCGCTCGCCACCACGCTGGCGCTGGTGAACAGCCCGGAGTCGTAGAGCGAGCGCTGCGTCTGCAGCAGCGCCGACTGGCTCAGCGGCTGCCCGGGGTGCAGTTGCAGCGCGTGCGCGATCACATTGCGGTGCACGAAGTGGTTGCCGGCGATGAAGACCTGGTGCACCGTCTGCACCGCGCCCTCGTGCACGGTGAAGGTGACGTCCTCCACCGGCGGCGCCGGCGGGTCCGGGTCCACCGCCGCCGCGGTGGCGTTGCAGGTGGCGCCCTGGTAGCCGGCGTTGTAGTAATAGGTCAGGATGGCGTTGCGGTCTTGGGCCAGGCTGGCCTCGGCGAAGGGCTGGCCGGGGGCGGTGGTGAGCTGGGCCGCGATCGCCGCCTGGTTGGCCGGGCTGGCGCCGACGATGCGCAGCCGCCGCACCAGCGTCTGCGGCCCCTCGTGGATGCGGAACACCACCGCGATGTGGTGCGCCTGGCCGCGGTAGGCGCGGTCAATCGCCGGCTCCACCCGCACCTCGGCGAAGCCGTTGCGCTGGTAGAGGGCGGCGATGGCGGCGGCGTCGCCCTGCGCCAGCGTGGTGGAGAAGCGCCCCCGCGCCCCCGGCACGAAGCTCGGCCAGGGCGAGGTGGTGCGCAGCGCGATGCGCTCGGCCAGGTCGTCGGCGTCGAAGTAGCGGTTGCCGGCGAACTGGATGGCGTCCAGCGACTCCTTGGGCCCGGGCTGGATGAGGTAGAGGATCTGCAGCAGGCCGGGATGGGGCTGCAGCCGGCGGTCGTCCACCTGCGCCTCGAAGTAGCCCTGCCCCTGCAGGTAGTTCACCAGGTTGCTGCGCCCCTCCTCCACCAGCGCCAGGTCGGCGGCGTGCTCCTCGTAGATCGGCACCTGCTGGCGCAGCGTGCCCGCGGAGAGGCGCATCCCCTCGGTGGCCACCGTCACCAGCGGCCCGGGCGCGATCTCGAAGTGGATGTCGAGCTGGTTGCGGGCGGGGCGGTAGGTGGGGTTGGCGAGCGCCACCGCGGCGGTCAGCCGCCCCAGCTTGGTGTAGAAGTTCTGCAGCGCCGCCACCGCATCGTCCAGGCGCTCGCGCGTCAGCGGCTGGTCCGGCTTCAGCCCGATGGCGCGCCGCAAGCGGGCCTCGGGCGCCAGCAGGGTGCCGGTGAAGCGCACCTGCCCCAGCCGCGCCAGCGGCCCGGCGGTGACGGCGAAGCCCAGCCGCGCCAGCCCGGTGCGCCGGTCCACCGCCGCCTGCGGCAGCACCGCCGCCTGGTAGTAGCCGTAGCTGCGCAGCCGCTGGTTGATCCGGGCCACCGCCTGCGCCAGCCCGGCCCGGGTGTAGACGTCGCCCAGGGTGAGGCCGCTGGCGTCCTCCAACTCGGTCGAGGCGGGCGGATCGGGGCTGCCCTCCACCCGCACCTCGGCGATGAAGGCGTTGGGCTGGGTGGCGAATAGCAGCCGCACCCCGCCCGGGGCGGGATAGCGGACCGCCTCCACGTCGCGGAACTCGCCGGTGGCGAAGAGCGCGCGCAGGCTGGCGGCGACCGCCTCCGGCGCCAGCGGCTGCCCCGGCTGCTGCCGCACCAGGGCCTGGTAGGAGGCGGCGCTGCGCCCCGGCGGCGGCTCGACCGCCACCGCAACCACCCGCGGCGGCGGGGCGGGCGCCTGCGCCGCCGCCCGGGCGGCCAGCAGGGCGGCGCCCAGCAGCGCTCTCCCGAGCAGGGGGCTGACCCTGTTCCACGCCCGCGGTTTCGGCACAACCTCCACAATACGTAAACAGGGCAGGGAAGGCGACAGCTAAAATGAAGCATGGCCAGCCCCCCGGCAAGCACCTGGACGGCGGCGGAGGAGCGCTACTCGCGGCAAATGCTGTTTGCCCCGCTGGGCCCCGAGGGCCAGCGCCGGCTGGCGGCGGCGCGCGTTGCCATTGTCGGCTGCGGCGCCCTGGGCAGCAGCCAGGCCGACCTGCTCGCCCGCGCCGGCGTCGGCCAGCTCCAGCTCGTGGACCGCGACTACGTCGAGCCCAGCAACCTGCAGCGCCAAGCCCTCTACGACGAGGACGACGCCCGCGCCGGCCTGCCCAAGGCGGTCGCCGCCCAGCGCCGCCTGGCCCGCATCAACAGCGCCGTCGCCGCCGAGGCTCAGGTCGCCGACCTCACCCCCGCCAACATCGAGGCCCTGCTCGGCGGCTGCGACCTGCTGCTCGACGGCACCGACAACCTCGAGACCCGCTACCTGCTCAACGACTTTGCCGTCGCCCAGGGCGTCCCCTGGATCTACGGCGCCGCCGTCGCCGCGAGCGGCCTGACCTTTACCATCCGCCCCGGCGTGACCGCCTGCCTGGAGTGCCTCTTCCCCGGCGGCGCCGGCGTCGAAGGCAACCTCGAAACCTGCGACACCGCCGGCGTGTTGAGCTGGACGGTGCAGTGGGTCGCCGCCCTGCAGGTCTCCGAGGCGGTCAAGCTGCTGGCCGGCGCGGCCGGCGCCTTGCGCGACAGCCTTTACAGCGCCGACCTGTGGGCCAACCAGTTCCGCGAGTTCCACCGCCCGGCGCGCGACCCCGACTGCCGCGCCTGCGCCCGGCGCGACTTCGTCCATTTGCGCGGCGAGGGCCGCGCCGCCATCACCCTCTGCGGCCGCAACGCCGTCCAGATCCACGAGCACCACCGCCCGCTGGAGCTGGCTCAGCTCGCCCTGCGCCTCCAGCCCCACGGCCTCGTCCGCGCCAACGCCTTCGCCCTGCGCTTCGTCCCCAGCGCCCCCGCCGGCATGGAGCTGATGATCTTCCCCGACGGCCGCGCCCTGATCAAAGGCACCACCGACGCCGCCGTGGCCCGCTCGCTCTACGCCCGCTACGTCGGGAGCTGAGAGGCCGCCCCGCCGCCCCGCGCCATCAGTTGGTTCAGCACGTAGGGCAGGATCCCCCCATCGCGGTAGTACGCCAGCTCCATCGGGGTGTCGAGCCGCACCGTGGCCGTGAACGCGCGGCGCTGGCCGCCGGGCGCGGTGGCCGTGACCTCGAGCCGTCCGCCGGGCTGGAGCTGGTCCAAGCCCAGCAGGTCGTAGCTCTCTTCGCCCGTCAGCCCCAGCGACTCGGCGGTCTCGCCTTGCAGAAACTGCAGCGGCAGGATGCCCATCCCGATCAGGTTGCTGCGGTGGATGCGCTCGAAGCTGACCGCGATCACCGCCTGCACCCCCAACAGGCGCGGCCCCTTGGCCGCCCAGTCGCGGCTCGAGCCCGAGCCGTACTCGGCGCCGGCGATCACCAGGCAGGGCACGCCCTCCTGGGCGTAGCGCTCGGAGGCGGCGAAGATGGTCATCCCCTCCCCCTCGGGGTGGCTCGCCACTTCTTGCTTGGGTCGCTCCCGATGGTCGCTCGGGGTGCGGGCTTCGGTTCCCGCTTGGGGACGCCCGCTGGCGCTCGGGACGTCTTCAAGTTGCCGACAGAAGTGGCGGGTGAAGCCGCCCTCGGTGCCCGGCGCCAGTTTGTTGCGCAGCCGCACGTTGGCGAAGGTGCCGCGCACCATCACCTCGTGGTTGCCCCGGCGCGCCCCGTAGGAGTTGAAGTCGCCGGGCGCGACGCCATGGGCGATCAGGTACTCGCCCGCCGGGCTCTTGGCCCCGATGCTGCCCGCCGGCGAGATATGGTCGGTGGTCACGCTGTCGCCCAGCAGCGCCAGCACCCGCGCCCCGCGGATGGCGCTCGGGGCGGTGGCCACGCCCTCGAAAAACGGCGGCTTCTTGATGTAGGTCGAGTCCGGCTCCCAGGCGTAGAGCTCGCCGGGGATGACCTGCAGCCCCTTCCAGTTCTGGTCGCCGGCGAAGACGTCGGCGTACTCGCGCTCGAACATCTCGGGCGTGACGCAGCGCTCGACCGTCTCGGCCACCTCCTGCGGGCTGGGCCAGACGTCCTTGAGATAGACCGGCTGGCCGTCCTTCCCCGTGCCCAGCGGCTCGCGCGTCAGGTCGCGGTTCATGTCGCCCGCCAGCGCGTAGGCCACCACCAGCGGCGGCGAGGCCAGGTAGTTGGCCCGCACCTGCGGATGTATGCGGCCCTCGAAGTTGCGGTTGCCGCTCAGCACCGCCGCCACCACCAGGTGGTTCTGCGCCACCGCCTCGGCCACCTCGTCCGGCAGCGGGCCGCTGTTGCCGATGCAGGTGGTGCAGCCGTAGCCCACCAGGTAGAAGCCGAGCTGCTCCAAATAGGGAGTAAGGCCGGCGCGCTCGAGGTAGTCGGTCACCACCTTCGAGCCCGGCGCCAGGCTGGTCTTCACCCAGGGCTGCGACTTGAGCCCGCGCTCCACCGCCTTCTTGGCCAGCAGGCCGGCGGCCATCAGCACGCTGGGGTTGGAGGTGTTGGTGCAACTGGTGATGGCGGCGATGACCACCGAGCCGTGATGGAGGCCGTTGCCGTTGGCGGCCGTGCCATCCGCCCCCGCCGGCAGCATGGCCGGCAGCGCCTGGGCGAAGCCGGTTTTCGCCTGGCTGAGCGGCACCCGGTCCTGCGGGCGCTTGGGCCCGGCCAGCGAGGGCTCGACCGTGGCCAGGTCGAAATCCAAGACGTCGGTGTAGCTCGAGGCCGGGGTCCCGGCGCCAAACAGCCCCTGCTCCTTGGCGTAGCGCTCCACCAGCTCGACCCGCTCGGCGTCGCGGTGGGTGAAGCGCAAATAGTGCAGCGTGGCCTCGTCAATCGGCGAGATGGCGATGGTGGCGCCGTACTCGGGCGACATGTTGCCCAGCGTGGCGCGGTCGGCGACGGTGAGGGCGGCGACGCCGGCGCCGAAGAACTCGACGAACTTCCCCACCACGCCCTTTTTGCGCAGCGCCTCGGTGACGGTCAGCACCAGGTCGGTGGCGGTGGTCCCGGCCGGCAGGCGGTTGAGCAGCCGCACCCCCAGCACCGCGGGCAGCAGCATGGAGATGGGCTGGCCCAGCATGGCCGCCTCCGCCTCGATGCCGCCCACGCCCCAGCCCATCACCCCCAGGCCGTTGACCATGGGGGTGTGCGAGTCGGTGCCGACCAGGGTGTCGGGGAAGGCCAGCAGGCGCCCGTCGCGCTTCTCCGCCACCACCACCCGCGCCAGGTACTCCAGATTCACCTGGTGGACGATGCCGGTGTCGGGCGGCACCACGCGGAAGTTGCGCAGCGCCCCCTGCCCCCAGCGCAGGAACAGGTAGCGCTCGCGGTTGCGGTGGAACTCCAGGTCGGCGTTGTAGGCGAAGGCGCCGGCGGAGGCGAAGCGGTCCACCTGCACCGAGTGGTCAATCACCAGCTCGACCGGCTGCAGCGGGTTGATCACGGTGGGGTCGCCGCCGCGCGCCCGCACCGCGTCGCGCATGGCCGCCAGGTCGGCGATGGCGGGCACCCCGGTGAAATCCTGCAGCAGCACCCGCGCCGGGGTGAAGGCGATCTCGCGCGCCTCGCTCGACTTCGGGTCCCAGTTCGCCAGCCGCGCAATGTCGTCGGCGGTGACAAAGCGCCCGTCCTCCTGCCGCAGCAGGTTCTCGAGCAGGATTTTCATGGCAAAGGGCAGCCGCGACACCGGCCCCACCCCGCTCTTTTCGAGAACGTTCAGCCGAAAGATCTCCGGCCCCCCGGCCGCCAGCGCCCCGCGCGCCCCAAAGCTGTTCATGTCGCAATGCCTCCGCCTTCCATTTTAGCGTGGAAGGAATTGGCGGTTCTGTTTTCAGGCGGATGGGCGTTTTCGCGACCGCGGCCCGAAACTTCTGTTTTACTCTCATTTTTGCGGCCAACCGCTTTGCTGCCAGCGGGACGCGTTCCAGAGGGCAGCCTCGACTCGGCGGCGGCGGTGCGCTGCAGCAGGCGCTGGGCGTAGCGGGCGAGGGCGACGGGGCTGGTGGATCGCCCGGTGTAGGTGGATTCGGCGCCGTGGAGGGAATCGTGCAGGGCCAGGCTGCGGGGGTCGAAGGCGAAGTCGAAGGCGGCGCGGAAGCAGGAGACGCGGTCGAGGCACTGGTTGAGTCTGGCCATGAGCGGGACGGTGATGAAAGAGAGGTCGAGGCCGATGGCGACGTTGAGGCGTTCGCGGAACCCGGGGATTTTGCACCAGCGGTAATAGGTGGAGGGCGCGATGTGGGCGCGCTTGCAAAGGCTTTCAACCGACGCGGGTGGGGGCGGAGCCGCGGCGGCTTCCAGCAGGCGGAGCTGGCGGCGGGTGGGGCGGAATTCGGCGGGGCTCGCTGGTTCTGACATAGAGTGCCTGCCCGATGGGATGCTGGGTCTCTGCCCGGAGTTCGTATGGGGCGAAGATATCGCAACCTTGTCGAATTTGGGTGGCAATGGCGGGCTGGCGCTGCGGCGGGAAGGGCGGCGGGAAGGTTACAGCAGGCGGGGGGCTTCGTGGGAAAAGTACTGCTTCACCACCGCCCAATCGCACACCGCCAACATGTCGGGCATGGGGTCCTTCTCGGCGTCCTCGAAAAAGGTCAGCGACTTCGCGATGTGAAGCGGGCTGTAGTTGGTCTGGGCATATTTTGCGGCGAAATGCCGGAACAGCGCCCGCAGCCCGTGCGTTTGCGCCACGAAGTAGAGGTCAACGAAGTCGCGCTTGGTGCCGCGGCTGGCAATGGCGCTGATCCTCATGCACGCGATCTCGCGCGGCTGGGCAACGGCGACTTCCATGAACGGGCGGGTGGGGAAGAGCAGGGGATAGCGATAGCCGATCGCGGGGGTCGCGCCGCTTTGCCTGCGGGCAAAACCGGCGCGAAAGGCTGCGAAATTCCGCGGGGCGGCCCGCCCCCGGGAAGCGAATTCGGCGCGGCCCCCGCGAAGCGCAGCGCCGGCTTGGGGCCGCGGGGCCCCCAAGTCGGCGTGAGCACAAGCGGGAGGCGCGGCGCAGCCGTGCAGGGGCCCGCGCCCACCGTGGAAGCTCACCTTGACGCCGGCGATGGCGGCGTGGATGGTTTCGTGGTCGCGCATGGCAAGCGAGAAATCCGGCAAGTGTTCGATTTTGCCCAGCAGCGGGTCGCCTTCGAACGGACGGGGGGTAAAAAAATCGAGGTCCAAGGAGCGGCGATGGCCGAGCGCCAGCGCCAGCCCGGTGCCGCCGGCCAAGTAGAACGCATCAAGCGCGCGGAGGTCGCGCAATTGGGCCAACGTCGCCGCAACCTCGCCGGAGATGACCTCACGATGCCAAGCGGGTTCGGCGTCGCCTGGTTCCATATCGTCTAATCCTGCAGCGCGGCGACTTCGTCGGCGGGGATGTGGTAGACCAGCGCCCAGAAGTTGGCGGAGCGGCGGGAGAGGCGGCGCTCGGTGCGCAGGACGCGGGCGATTTCGGGGCTGGGGAATTGCTGCTGGAGCCAGGCGTAGGCCTCGGGGTCGCCGAGCTCCAGCACGCGGCCAATGGTGTAGTCGGGGTAGCGCGCGGGCTCGAAGCTGGCCAGCCGGATGTCCCAAAACAGCGGCGCTAAGTGCTTGGGAATCATAAACTTAATTATATCACCGCCGCTGCTTGTAGGCCCAGGCGGAGGCGATGATCCCCTCCAGCTCGGCGTGGCGGGGCTGCCATCCCAGGGCGCGCATTTTGGCGCTGGAGGCGACCAGGCGGTCCACGTCGCCGGGGCGGCGGGGCTGCTCCACCACCGGGATGGGGCGGCGGCAGACGCGCTCGGCGGCGGCGATGACCTCGCGCACCGAGAAGCCGGTGCCGTTGCCCAAGTTGAAGGCGCGGTCTTCCAGCTTGGGGATGGTGGCGGAGTCGGGCTCGCGCTGCAGCGCCTCTTGTTGCAAACGGTGCAGCGCCAGCACGTGCGCCTGCGCCAAGTCGCTGACGTGGATGTAGTCGCGGACGCAGGTGCCGTCGGGGGTGGCGTAGTCGGTGCCGTAAATATGGATGGCCGGGCGCTGGCCGGCGGCTGCCTCCAGCACCAGCGGAATGAGGTGGCTCTCGGGCTGGTGGCGCTCGCCCGAGCGTGCGGTGGCGCCGGCGGCGTTGAAGTAGCGCAGCGCGAAGTAGTGCAGCCCGTGGCTGGCGTACCACGCCAGCGCCTGCTCCAGGAAGAGCTTGCTCAGCCCGTAGGGGCTGGCGGGGGCGAGCGGCGACCGCTCGGTCAGCAGCTCGGAAGACGGCGCGTACACGGCCGCGGTCGAGCTGAGCACGAAGAGGCGCACCCCCACGCGGCGCATGGCCTCGAGCAATCCCACCGCGCGCAGGGTGTTGTTGTCGAGGTACTTGGCGGGCTCGCGCACCGACTCGCCCACCTCGATGAAGGCGGCCATGTGGATGACGCCCTCGATCTGGTGCTGGCGCAGCACGCGCTCGAGCGCGGACTGGTCGGCGACGTCGCCCGCGACGAAAGTTGCGCCGGGGTGGACGGCGTCGCGGTGGCCGTGGGAGAGGTTGTCGTAGACGACGACGCGGTGGCCCTGCGCGAGCAGGGTCTCGGTCATCACGCTGCCGATGTAGCCGGCCCCGCCGGCGACCAAGGCGTTCATGAGCGGTCTCCCAGAGAAATTATAGCCACATGGATGCTTGCTTTTGGAAGCTCGGTGGACTCCCTGATGCTTGAGCATGGGCCTTGCCAAGCCTCGTCCAATTCAGGTATGCTCACAGAGCAGTCGCCAAATTGGTCGATCTTCTGGATCTGATGTTTGGGGGGTCGTGGTGGAAAGGTCACCATGTGATTCACAGAACGGAGGTGTGGCTACCGGATGCCACACCGAGCTGCCATGGCTTGCCGCCTACACGCGACCGCACTTCGAAGAGAAGTTCGAGGCGTTTTGCGAAGATTGTGGTATCGGGGTATACCTCCCCAGTTATCAGAGTTGGCGGCGTTGGAGCGACCGCAAAAAGCTTCTGCGAATGCCGCTTTTCGCTTCATACGTTTTCGTTCGTATGAACGAAAATGTCCGGCAGCAGGTCGTGCAGGCGCCAGGTTTCCTTTGGTTTGTCCATAGCTCGCGGGGCCCGGTGCGGGTGGACGAGAGAGAATTGGCGGCGGTGCGCCGCCTGTTAGAGAGCGGTTTGCAATTCGATCCCTTGCCGAATATTCAGGTGGGCGACGAGGTGGAAGTTGTGGGGGGTGCGATGCATGGTTGCCGGGGGCACCTACACCGCAAGGATGCGAACGCAATCATACTGCTTGTTTCCGCCGTCAATGGGGCGATCCGCGTCTCCTTGCCGGCCGCATCGTCGCTGCGGCCCATTGGTTGAGGATTGAAGGCCAGCACTTGCGGCGTGGCCGTGAGCATCGCCACGTGCCCTACGCCTCGAGTTCGGCGAATCCGGCAAAAGCGCGGCGACGGAACCGTACCCCGGCCCGCTGGTGGCTTTTCGATCTGCGGAAAGCAGAGAGATCCAAGCGCGGGCTGACCCGAAACAAATCCTGTGGCTAAAGCACCCATTGAGGGTCGGCTTTTAGTTCCGGCTCATGATTCCAGTGCCGAGTCCGGCTTCGGCGTGGGCGCGGCTGGTGCCTACGCCCAGGCCGGGGTACCTTTCTCGTATTATTGGTCGGTACTCCGGCGTTATCGCAATCGAATTCTAGCTTTCGTCTTGCTGGTCAGCGCAGCGGCGACCTTGGTCGCCTTGGCCTTGCCCAAGCAATATGCCGCCACTGCGACCTTGCGGATCGACCCGGCGGGCAACCATACGGTTGGAGACGAAAATTCCAACTCCAGTTCCAACGTCAGCGTGAGCGCGCTGGCGCTGATCACGACCGAGGCGAACGAGGTCAGCAGCTCGGCGGTGGTGCTGCAGACGATCAACGACTTGCAGTTGTACAAGAACACGGAATTCGCCCCCGTCAAGGCCGCCGGGCGAGGTGGCGCCTTGTCCGCCGCCGGCATGAACGAGGTTCTGCGCCATGTGACGCGGGCCATCTCGGTCAGCCAGCCGCTGGAAACTTACCTTTTGCAGGTTTCGTTCCGTTCCCGGGATCCGCAGCTCTCGGCGGATACGGCGAACGACTTACTGCACAGCCTGATCCAGCATGATTACGAAACCAGGGTGCAAGCCCTGACGGGCTCGTCGAAATCGATGCGCTCTCAACTGACCGATTTGCAGGCGAAAATGGAAAGCAGCCAGGAAGCGCTGGTGGAGTACGAGAGTTCGCATGACGTGCTCAATCCCGACTCCAGCGACAACATCATTCAGGCCCGGCTGTCGCAGGTGAACCGGGATCTGGGCCAGGCCCAGACGCAGCGGATGGCATTACAGGCGGATTATGAAGTTGTGAAGCAGGGCAACCTTGACGCGTTGGTCGCCTCTGATCGCGGCAGATATTTGCTGCCTCTCCAGCAGCAGCTCTTGGATGACCAGCGGACGCTCTCGCGGATGGCCCAGACATACGGGCCCAATTATCCCGTGTACCGCCAGCAAGAGGCCGTGGTGCGAAACGATCAACAAGTACTGCTTGCCCAAGAGAAACACATTGGCGTTCAGATCGCTTCGGAGTACGCGATGGGGCTGGCGCGCGAGAAGTTGTTGCAGGGCGAACTGAACCTCCAGAAGAAGCGCATGGATGCGTTCAATCTAAAGGCCATCCGCTACAACTCGCTGAAGGCGGCATCGGATGCCTATACCAAGCTCTATTACGAGCTGCAGCAAAGCATTCAAGATTCCACGGTGGCTGCCAACGTCCACGCCGAGAGCTTGCGCGTCATCAGCCCGGCCCGCCCGATTCAGCGACCGGTGTATCCCCGTCCGCTGCTGGTCGCGGGCCTCAGTCTGTTGTTTTCAAGCCTGCTCGGGATAGCGGCGGCCCTCGGATTCGAGATTCTGGATCGCAGCCTTTCCACGCCGGAGCAGGTGGAACAGCTCTTCGCCCTGCATGTCTTGAGCGCGCTGCCGCTGGTTGCGGGCCGCGATTTGGTACAGCTCACGCCGCTTGGCTACGGTGCTAAGCTACTGGGTCACGGTCAGCTGGAAGAGGCCGAGCGCCGGGGCGACGGCGATGCCGGAATCGCCTCGCCTTTCAGCGAATCGGTGCTGGGGCTGCACAGCGCCCTCATGCTAATGCGAGAACGCGATCTGCGGGTGCTCGCTGTCACCAGCTCGGTTCCCGGGGAGGGCAAGACTACCGTAGCCTGCAATTTGGCCGCTGCATTCGCGGGCTTGTCCGGGCGCACCGTGCTGATCGACGCCGACATGCGCAAGCCCGGGGTTCATCGCCAATTTCAGGTGTCGAACCGACGCGGTCTTTCCGCCCTGTTGCGCGGCCAGTGCCGTCTGGACCAGGTGCTTGTCGAGGCGCCCGGAGTTCCCAATCTAACGCTGTTGCCGGGCGGATCGATGCCCTCCAGCCCGGCGCAGCTGCTCCATCTCGGTTTGGAGGATCTGCTCGAGCAACTCCGTGCGCGCTTTGAATACATCATTATTGATTGCCCGCCGGTGCTGGGTTTCGCGGACGCACTGACGCCGGCCAATCTGGCCGATGGGTGCGTTTTGGTCGTCCGAGCCGGCGGGACCGAGCGCCAATTGGTTACGGGTGCCCTGCGGCAACTCCGCTCGGCGCGGACGGAAATATTAGGCATCGTTCTCAACAGCGTTTCCCAGCGGCCGGGCACGTACTATAGCTATTACAGCCATTATTACCAATACCGGCACGATGGGGGTGGCAATAGCGCTGAGGAGGTGGACGTTGATTGATCCGGGCCAATGCATGGCACGCGGGGCCGGAGGTCCGGGCGGCCGCCGGCAGGCGGCGGAACGGACGCGGCGGAATATCTTCCGGGGCGTGATCCCGTGCGTCTTGGCTCTTCTTTGGACGATGCCGGCGGGGCTACGAGCGCAGGGGCAAAATGCCCTGGCCCCGCCCAATCCCGTCCAAACCCCGCTGCCGGCGCCGCCGGTCGCCATGCCGGATAACGTCCAACCCGATCTGGTCGCTCCTGCGGTTCCCGCAACCTACGTGATCGGGGCCAACGATCTGCTTTCCATCTTCGTTTATCAGATGCCGGAAATGACGCGGCAAATTCGGGTGAGCGCCGATGGCTCCATTCGCCTTCCGTTTGCCGCCAAGAGTTTCCTCGCCACGGGCAAGACCTCGATCGGACTGCAGCAGAGCATCGCCCAGGATTTGTTCGCGGAAGGTTTGGTGCGCCAGCCGATTGTGCAGGTCACAGTCGTCGAAGTGGAAAGCAAGCCCGTCGTCATCGCCGGGGCCGTCCAGCGCCCCGTAATCGTGCAGGCGGCGCGGCCGGTGCGGCTGCTCGAAGCGCTGGCGCGGGCCGGCGGGCTCTCGGCCGACGCCGGGGATACCGTGCTGGTCAGCAGCCGCGACGGAGAAGTCGGCGCCAGGGCCACCTCGCAAAGCTACAACCTGGTCCAGCTCATGCGGTACAACAACGCCGCGGACGACCCGGAGCTCGTGGGCAACCAGACGGTCACGGTTCTGCCGGGCAGGAAGATCTATGTGGTCGGCGACTTCAACCAGCCTGGCGCCTTTCCACTCTCCATGGGAGAGCCGATCACGGTCATCCGGGCGATTGCCCTGGCGCGCGGCCTGAGCGCTTCGCCCGACCGCAGCCATGACGAAATCATCGAGACCCAGGCTGACGGAACCCGCATCGCCGTGCCGATCTCGATCGACCAGATCATGAAGCATAAAGCTCCAGATCTGGAACTGCATGGCGGCGATGTCCTTTACGTTTCGAAGGACGCCAAGCGCCAGGTTCTCCTTGCCGGGCTCACCGATGCCGCCCAGTTGCTAACCTTGGGGGTGGCCTATCATTTCCCATAGAGCATTCCCTCCCCGCATCGAGGCGCCGGCAGCGGCGTTTCGCTTCCCCCGCCCGCAGAGGCAGAGCTTCCGAGGTCGGCTGCGTGAGCGCCGCAACCCTGCCTGATTTTTGACGCCCGGCCAACCGTGCCAGACGCAAAGCTCGTCGCCCGTCTTGCCGGCCAAGTCGCGCGGAACGCTGCGGCCGTTTTTCTTCGCGGGCTACTGCAAGTCGCCTACTGGCTCTTTCTCGCGCCCTTCATCCTCAACCACCTCGGTGCAAGGGTGTTTGGGCTTTGGAGCCTGATTTACGTCATCTATTCCTACGTCGCTTTGCTGGACTTTGGTATTTCCGGGGCGACATCCAAATTTGTCGCCGAAACCGATCCCGCTGCGGATCCGGCAAGCTGCCGGCTTTGGATCTCCTCCGGCTTCGTCGGCTTGAGCGTTGCCGCGTTGGCCGGCGGTTTGGTCCTGTGGCTGCCCGTACTCATCGGGTGGCCCGCGAATTTCGGCGCCATTGCCCAGGGCGGACTCATCCCGGCGGTTTGGCTACTGCTGATCAGTTCGCTGTGGGCGAACCTGATCAGCTATGCCATCTCGGGCCTGCAACGCCAGGACGTGGCGGTCGGGATGAATGCCGCGGTGATCGTCGGAGGCGCGCTGGCCGTCTGGCTGCTGCTAGCCATGCGCGATGGCCTGCTTAGCGTCATTTGGGTGAGCATCGCGGGGAATCTGGTCACGATTCCCTGGGGCATGGCCATCCTGCGCCGGCGGCTGGGAGGCCGGGTCTGGCAGAAACCCTCGATCGCCGCCATCCGCCGCCTCTTCCGGTTTGGCTTCTGGCTGCAGATCTATGCCCTAGTTGGACTGTTCTATCTCTTTGCGGGCAAGGCCTGGATCGGCGCGACCTTGTCGCTGTCGCTGGTCGCCGTCTATGAAATTGGCTTGCGCCTGGTGACCTTACTCCGCCAGGGGATCTCGATGATTTCCAGCTCGCTGATGCCGGCGAGCGCGCGCGCTTACGGCGAGTTAGGTGCCGCCGCCACCGCCCGAATTTATGAACTCTCGATGTTGGGCACTGCCTTCATCGCCGCCCCTCTCTTTGTGGCGCTCGCGCTGTGGGCGGTCCCGATTGTTGCTGTGTGGGTCGGGCCGGGGCACGAAGCCTCGGCGATGGTCATGCGCCTCCTGATTCCCGGGTTCTTTCTGGCCACGTTTGCCGCCCTCACTTGGTTCTTTCTGGTCGGCATTGGAGCCACGAAAGTGGGGGCAGTTTTTTCCTTGGTCGAAGCCGGCCTCGGCATGGTCCTGACCGTCTGGTGGTCGCGGGCTTGGGGCCTCAACGGCATTGCGGCCGCCGTCTCCATCCCTGCCGTGCTCTCGTTGGCCGGTTATGTCTGGCTGCTCCGGCTGAAACTGCCGATCTCCGTAGCACAGATTGCCTGCCGCGGCTTGCTCGTGCCGGTGGCTATTTGCTCGATCTTGGGCGGGCTGGCGCTCAAATTCCTGCCGCACGCTTCGCCGTGGCAATTGGCCATGTCCGCTTCGATCTTTGTGGTGACTTCGTACGGTACGCTCTATCTGTCTCCGATGTTCGGCCGCAACTACCGCCGCCAGTTGCGGCAGGTGATCGCGCACGCGCCCCTGAGCCGGTTCGCCTAGGCTTTCGAGCGCGAACAGGGGCCTTGTGGGACGCAGTGGCTCGTGCGTGCGGCTTCTCCCGCCGCCGCCGGCCGCCCCCGCAAGGCCTGGCCGGCGACGCCAACCCTGTTTTCACTCTGCTTCGGCCGCGCTGACGACCCGCATGCTGCCCCATTTTAGCCTCTGGACCATCTGGAGCGCCGGCTTCATCTTCCTGTTTTGGATCTGGGCCGGACCCGGCGAGCGCGACCTGTTTCACCCGCTCCGCCTTGCGGGAAGCATCTGGTTTGGCTGCCTGTTTCTGGCATCGCTGCGTTTGTTGCCGACCATCTCCTCATGGGATGCGAGCTTCTGGTTCGAACTCACGCTCCCTCTGGTGGCCTTTGGCGTGGGCTTCAAGCTAAAGGAGTCCTTCGCGCGACGCCGCATCGCGAGGCCCGGTAGCGCGGCGGGCGCGGCTGCGGAGTTCCCGATTGCCGCTGTGCTGGCCGTGGCCGCCGCCTGCCTGCTGATTGGTGCGGTAGCGCTGGCATTTTTGTATCGCCAAATTGGCGGCATTCCCATTTTCGCTGCGAATATTGACAAAGCCCGCATGGCGTTCTTCGGGGTGGGCGCCGACCAGGCGGCGAGTCATTACAACACCCTGGGCAATAAATTGCTTTACCTCGGGGTCGGTTTTCTCTGCTACGCCATCTATCTCGCGTGGCTCGTCGTGATACTGCGCATCCCGAAAACTAGGCTTCATATCGCGTCCGCGTGGGCGATTGTAATCCTTGGAACGGCAGCGTATTGGTCGCAGGGCGGGCGTTTCTTTGTCTTCATTGTCTGCCTTGTTGTTTTGCTCTTGTACAATCTCCTGCGGGAGCGCGTGACCCTGCGCCAAGCCGCCGCTTTCTTCGCCGTGATGGTCGTGGTCTTGTCGGCTGCCGCGTTTTTTCGCGGCAACGCCAGCCATGATATTGGCGACGAAACGACGGCCTTGCTTTCCTCGAGCTTGGGAACGCAACGGTCCGCACAGATCTTCACGTCGGGATATTGGACCATGACCAGCTCCTTCGAGGTTTTCTATCGCTTGCGCAACGATCTTCAGCTGATCGGGCCGCACCCGGGGTTCCTTTTTTACGGATTGCACTCCCTGTTTCCCCGTACGAACATCCAGGCGGTATGCGAGGAACTTTATTCCGGCGCCACGATCACGCCGACCTTCCTCGGCGAGTTTTACGGGGATGGGGGCATGGTCGGGATCATGCTGGGACCGCTTCTTTTAGGGTTTGCCACCGCATGGTGGTACACAAGCTTTAGGAGCGGGCGCACCGTTTTCGGAGCTCTGGCGCTTGCCATGTGGCTGAGCTGGCTGGCATTTATCCCATACGTCAATTTCTTCTCGCAATACATCACCTGGGTCATCGATCTTCTAGCCTTGTGGGCATTGACCAGACTCATTGCTGCGGGATCGCCAGCGCGGCAGCGTTTGCCTGTGCAGGGATTGGCTGTATCGGTAGGACCATAAGACAGGCGGATCGCACGACCCATGGAACCCCCCGTGGATATAGAGTCTGGCTGCGCCGACTTGGCGCCGCCCAGCCCAGGACTGGACCTTTCGGTTTGCGTGGTCACGTGGAATGCGCGTGACGTGCTGGTTGCCTGTTTGCAGTCCTTGTGTGATATTCGGCAACACAATGCCATCACCTATGAGGTGATTGTGGTTGACAACGGCTCAACCGACGACACCGTCGAAGTGGTGCGGCGGGACTTCCCAGAAGTGCAATTGATCGCGATGCCCGAGAATGTTGCCCTGGCTGCCGCCTACAACCAGGGCGTCCGGGCCGGCAGGGGCAAGCATTTTCTCGTCTTAAACAATGATATCGTCTTGCTTGACGACTGCCTAAGCCAGATGGTCCAATTCCTGGATGAGAACGCGCGCGCTGGCGCTGTGGCGGCCCGGCTTCTGAGCCCCGATCGGTCCACGCAGGTGCGTTACTATCCCCAGCAGCTGCCCACGGTCGGTTCGCTCGTCGCGGAACTCTTTTGGCTCAACCGGATTTGGCCGGGCAATCCCTGGAACTCCCGCGGCGGCGCTGGAGATTGGGACCCGGAGAAGCCCGCCGCGATGGAGCAGGTGCCAGGGGCTTGCATGATGGCCCGGCGCACAGTTTTCGAGCAGGTTGGGCTTCTGGATGCCGGCTTCCGGTTCTGGTATGAGGACGTAGATTTTTGCCGGCGCTGCCGTCGTGCTAGCTGGGAACTCTGCTACCTGCCGCAGGCGCGCGTCATCCACCTCGGCGGAGCATCCGTGCACCTGATGCAATACAACCAGACATCGCTGTTTCGTTTGCGGAGCTTGCTGCGCTATGCCCGCAAACACTTTTCGCGGAATCAGGCGGCCGCAGTGCGCTTTGCGGTTGCGGCGGTGATGCTGCTGCGATTGCCGGTGGCGCTGTTCCTGGCGGGCTGGCCCGTGGCGAGGGTCCGGAAATATTGGAGCGGCGTGGCCGCCACCTACCTGCGCGTCTTGCGGGAAAGCGTTGCCGGATCGTCGTATTCCTGATGGGAGCCGGGAGCTGCCGCGAGTGCCGATTCGGACAGCCCGCACGAGCGATTTGACGAGGAGAGCTCGCATGGAACCTGCAATTACGGTTTGCATCCCCACGTTCAATTGCGCCGGGTTCGTGCGGACCGCCGTCAACAGCGTGCTCGGCCAGACGCTGCCGGCGGCGGAAGTTTTGATCGGCGACAATGCCTCCACGGATGAAACCTGGGACGTCATCGCCCAGATCAAAGATGCCCGTGTCCATTGCTTTCGCAACGAGCGCAATTTGGGGATCGCCGGCAATTTCAACCGACTGGTTGCCCAAGCTTCGGGTGCCTACATCAAGATTCTTTGCGCCGACGATTGGCTGGAGCCGGATTGCCTCCGCCGGCAGGCACAGCTTTTGCATGCGCACCCGGAACTGGCGGCGGTGGCGGGCAGGCGCACCATCGTCAACCAGGCGGGAGAGTTGATTTCCGGACCGGGCCAGAAGGTAGGCGTGCTGCAGGTCTTCGATAAGCCAGCTCTGATCGCATCCGCACTGCTGCGCGGCAATGTCTTGGGCGAGCCGTCGGCCCTGCTGCTGCGCCGGGACGCGCTCTTGCGCGCGGGCGCGTTCGACCCAGGGCGGCCGATGCTGGTGGATTTGGAGATGTGGGTGCGGCTCGCGGCCTTCGGCAAAATTGCGCTCACCGGTGACATCGTCTGCCATGTTCGGCGCCATCCGCAGTCGATGACGAATACGTTTCGCCGCCAGGGCAAGGTGCAGGAGGATGTTGCGCGCCTGACGGGCGAGTGGCTGCGGGAAACGAAGGCCTCTGGCTTCATTCGGGCCATCGCGTTGGGCAAGGTGACGGGATCCTATCTTCGCCATGCGCTTTTCGGCATGGCGAGCGGGCAATGGGACTGGCCCGTGCAGGCGCTAGGGCGGGCGTGCCGCTCGGGCAGTGGCGTTGCGGGACTGGCGGCCTATTGGTTGCTGTTCCGCTCCGGGCTGTTGCAGCTTGCGGTGGACGCGGACGGGGCCTTGCGGCCGGCTTTTGGCCGGATGCCGCCGGGCACGCTCGGGCCGGGAACACGAACCGGAGCGCCGCGATCGGCAAAGCGATGGCGCGTAAGGGGCCGCATAAGCAGAAAGGGAGGAGATTCGTCAAGTTTATGAAAGCGGTGATCCTGGCCGGCGGCAGAGGAACGCGCATCAGCGAGGAGAGCCTGCTGCGACCCAAGCCTATGATCGAAATCGGCGGAAGGCCGATCCTATGGCACATCATGAAGATGTACTCGGCCCATGGCATTCACGAGTTCATCATCTGCTGCGGCTATAAGGGATATGCTATCAAAGAATATTTCGCCAACTATTTTCTCCACAGTTGCGATATCAGTGTAGACATCGCCAACCACAACTTGGAGATCCTGAGGAACAATGCCGAGCCTTGGGTTGTGACCGTGGTGGATACCGGCTTGGAGACGATGACCGGAGGCCGCCTCAAACGGGTGCAACAGTATCTTGGCTCCCAAGATTTTGCTTTTACCTATGGCGACGGCGTCGCCGACGTAGACCTCACCAAGCTGGTCGCCTTCCACCGTGCCCAGGGCAAGTTGGCCACCGTCACCGCAGTGAGTCCGCCGGCCCGCTTTGGCGCTTTGGTGGCCGAGGGGAACGAGGTCATCGATTTCCGCGAGAAGCCGGCGGGCGACGGATGGATCAACGGGGGATTCTTTGTGCTCTCGCCCGGGGTCCTGGACCTCATTTCCGGCGACGACACGACCTGGGAACGCGGTCCCATGGAGACGCTGGCTCGCAAGCGCCAGCTTGCCTGTTATCGCCACGACGGTTTTTGGCAGGCTATGGACACCTTGCGCGACAAAGAACATCTTGAGAGGCTCTGGACCCAATCGCGGGCTCCGTGGAAGATATGGTGATCTCGGCTGATTTCTGGCGGGGACGCCGCGTCTTCGTGACAGGGCACACCGGCTTCAAGGGAAGTTGGCTCGCTCTCTGGCTTCGCCAAATGGGGGCGGAACTTTGTGGCTACGCGCTGTCGCCGCCAATTTCGCCGAGCCTGTACGAGCTGGCTGGACTGGAAGAGTTCATGCCCGGCGTCGGCGGCGATGTCCGCAATTTGGCGGCCCTGACCGCGGCCATGTCCCGCTTCCAGCCCCATTTAGTCTTCCATCTTGCCGCCCAGGCATTGGTGCGCCCTTCCTACGAAGATCCGCTCGACACCTATGCCGTCAACGTGATGGGGACGGCGCATTTGCTCGAAGCGGTGCGGCGGGTTGCCAGCGTGAGAGCGGTGGTGGTCGTTACCAGCGACAAATGCTATGACAATCGCGAGTGGATTTGGCCCTACCGCGAATGCGAGCCGCTCGGAGGCTATGATCCGTATTCCAGCAGCAAGGCGTGTGCCGAAATTCTGACCGCGTCTTTCCGGCGGTCGTTTTTCCGGGCCGCTGGCCACGCTGCGGGAGTGGCTACCGTGCGCGCCGGAAACGTTATCGGCGGCGGAGATTGGAATCGCGACCGTCTTTTGCCCGATTGTTTCCGAGCCTTGGTCCGGAAAGAGGAGGTTCTGTTGAGAAATCCTCATGCCGTACGGCCCTGGCAGCACGTCCTGGACGCGCTGGCGGGCTACCTCGGCCTGGCGGAGCGGCTTGCCCAGAGCCCGGGCTTCGCCGAAGCCTGGAACTTCGGACCCGAGGGCTCCGATACCGTCGCGGTCGAAGAGTTGGTCCGGCGCGTCGCCGCGCTTTGGGGCCGTGGCGCGAGCTGGCGCAGCGCTGCCGGTGACGCGCCGCACGAGGCCCAGGTCTTGCGGCTCGACTCCAGCAAGGCCCGCGATCGTCTTGGTTGGCGCCCGCGCTGGGATCTGGACGCCGCCTTGCGCCATACCGTGGAATGGTATCAGGCGTGGGCGGCCGGCGCCAACATGCGCGACTTCAGCTTGCAACAGATTGCCGCCTATCAAGGCGAAGGGGCGGTGGCGGAAGCGGCGGGAGGTGCGGCATGAGCGCGACTCCCTGCCGCGTATGCGGCCAACCGCTGCACCTTAGCCTTGTTGATTTGGGCCTCTCGCCCATGGCCAATTCGATCGTGCTGCCCGATCGCAGCGACCGCCCCGAGCCTTTCTATCCCTTGCATCCTAAGGTCTGCGAGGCCTGTTTTTTAGTCCAGCTTCCGCAATTCGAATCGCCCAGCGATATCTTTTCCGATTATTCCTATTTTTCTTCCTATTCTGATTCCTGGTTGGCACATTGCCGCGGCTATGCCGATCGGATGGTAGAGGATCTTGGGCTCGGCAGCGCCCATCGCGTGGTCGAAATCGCCAGCAACGATGGTTACCTGCTGCAGTATTTCGCGGCGCGCGGCGTTCCCGTGCTGGGCATCGAGCCGGCCCAAAATGTGGCGGCGGTGGCCCAGGCGCGGGGCATTCCTACCGTTTCTGACTTTTTTGGAACGGTCACGGCCACCCGGCTGGCGGCCGCCGGTGGGCGCGCGGACCTGCTGATCGCCAACAATGTGCTGGCGCATGTGCCGGATTTGAACGATTTTGTCGCCGGACTGAAGATCCTGTTGCGGCCCGGCGGCACCCTGACGTTGGAGTTTCCGCACGTGCTGCGGCTCCTGGAGCGCTGCCAGTTCGACACGATTTACCACGAACATTTCTCCTATTTTTGGCTGCACACGGTCCGGCAATGCTTTGCCGCGCACGGGCTTGCGGTGATTGACTCCGAGGAATTGCCTACCCATGGCGGGTCGCTGCGTGTGTTCGCCGCCCACGCCGGCGAGCGCCTGATGCCCAGCGCTCGCGTAGCCGAGTTGCTGGCTCAGGAGGAACTCGCCGGGATGCGGCATACGGCTGCATACCGGCGGTTTGCCGAATCGGTGAAAGAAATCAAGCGCGGACTGTTGGAATTTCTGATTGCGGCCCGGCGCCAAGGCAAATCGGTTGTGGGCTATGGGGCCGCGGCCAAGGGAAATACGCTCCTGAACTACGCCGGCATCCGAACGGATTTTCTGGATTATGTGGCGGACCGAAGTCCCCACAAGCAGGGACGCCTGCTGCCGGGCTCCCGCATCCCAATAGTGGCGCCGGAGAGAATCGCCGAGACCCGCCCGGATTACGTCCTGGTTCTGCCCTGGAACCTCCGCGACGAGATCTCGGAACAGTTGCGGTGTGTCCGCGAGTGGAATGGCCGTCTCGTGGTCCCCATTCCGCGTTTCGAAGTTCTTCCGTGAAATTTTTGGAGACATCCATCCCGGGCGCCTTTGTGGTCGAGCCGGAACCGCTCGGGGACAGCCGCGGTTTCTTTGCACGGCTGTGGTGCGCCCGGGAATTTGCGGAGCTCGGTTTGGATACGGCGACGGCGCAGATCAGCATTTCATACAACCGCGAGGTGGGCACGCTGCGCGGCATGCACTTCCAAGCTTCGCCGCGCGAAGAAACGAAACTGGTCCGCTGTGTCGCCGGCGCCATCTTCGACGTCGTCGTCGATCTGCGTCCGGATTCGGCCGCCTACCGACGCTGTTTCGGGATCGAGCTTTGGGCCCCCAGCCATCGCGCCCTGTATGTCCCCAAGGGCGTTGCCCACGGATATCAGGTGCTGGCCCCGGACACCGAGGTTTTGTATCAGATCTCCGAATTTTACGATCCGCAATCCGCTCGCGGCGTTCGCTGGAACGATCCCGCTTTTCAAATCGCTTGGCCCCTGCCGGAACCGATCCTCTCGGAACGGGATGCCAGCTATGCGGATTTTCCATTGTGAGCCGTATCCTCGTCACTGGGGCGAGCGGTTTCCTCGGACGGCAGGCGTTGCCGCTGTTGGCCAACGGATCGCATCAGGTGTTCGCTGTCTCCCGCGCCCCCTTGCCGGACACAAGCGGGACGATTTCTTGGATCGCGGCCGACTTGCTGCAGACGGGCGAGCCGTCCCGGGTGATCGGCGAGTCGAGGCCGGATCAGTTGCTCCATTTCGCCTGGTGCGCGCGGCCGGGAGAGTTTTGGTTTTCGAGCGAGAATCCCTTGTGGTTGCGGGCCAGCCTGGAACTGGTCGAAAGCTTCTGCCGCCACGGGGGGAGCCGTGCCGTGGTGGTCGGCAGTTGCGCCGAATATGACTGGAGTGCGGCGGTCAACCCGTGCCGGGAAGAGGAGACCCCCCTCCGGCCGCATTCATTGTACGGCGCCAGCAAGCACGCGCTCCATCTCTTGCTGGCCACCTCGCCGCTGACCGCAGGGCTGAGCTTGGCGTGGGCCCGGCTTTTTCATTTATACGGTCCATTCGAGCCGGAAGGCAAAATCGTTGGTTCCGCCATTCGTACCTTCCTCGCCGGGCGGCTGCTGCATAGCGCGACTACGGGAACCCAGGTCCGCGATTTTCTCTACGCACCGGACGCGGCTGCGGCTCTGGTCGCACTATTGCAAAGCCCGGTCGCGGGACCGGTGAACATCGCATCGGGTCGCCCGGTGACCGTACGCGCCCTGCTGGAATGCGTTGCGGCAGAAACTGGAACGCCCGATCTTCTCGGCTTTGGGGCGCGCGTAGACGAACCCAGCGCACTCACCGCCTCGATTGATCGTCTCGAGCGCGAAGTCGGCTGGAAGCCGGCGCACGAGCTCGCGTCCGGAATTCGAGCCACTGTGACCCAAATGTCGCGAATGATGGCAGACAATGGGTTTGCTCCACTCGGCTGTGTTCGGAAGGAAATTTAGGATTCTATGAGGTTTGCTCGCATCCGACGGTTTATCCCGGCGTCGATGGCGCCCTTCGCGGCTTCAATGGCATTTCGCGCCGCCGGGCGATGGGCCCTGATCTCCCCGCCGCGGCGAAGGCTGCGCCCCCCCGCGTTTCTCAATTGGTCGGGCGACGGAGATCCCGAGGCGGTTGGCCTTGAGTTCCTCGGTCATTTAAAGGCGCTGGCAGCGTTGAAGCCGCAGGATTCAGTTTTGGATATTGGATGTGGCGTCGGTCGGATCGCGATTCCGCTTACGACTTATCTCGATGCGTCCTCGGCATATGAGGGTTTCGATATAACCAACCCACAAATCCTCTGGTGTAAACGCTGCATCTCCAGGCGTCACCCAAATTTCCGCTTCCAAGTCGCTGATATTTACAATAGGCACTATAACGCAAGCGGACGGTACCCGGCCTCGGAATACATCTTTCCGTTTGACGACGGTACGTTCGATGTCGCGATTGCCACATCGGTTTTTACGCATTTGAACGCCGCCGACGCGGCTCACTATCTTGCCGAGACAGGGCGGGTTTTGAAGCCCGGAGGGCGGGCGCTTATTACATTTTTTCTATTGACGCCGGATTCGCGCCAGCGCGCAGGCTCTGGACAAGCATCTCTTGCCTTTCAGCAGTTCGGAAGCGATACCTGGACGGTAGACGAAAAAGACCCGGAACGTGCCATCGCCTTCCCCGAGAAAGAGATTTCCACCCTCTACGACCGTTGTGGCCTCGAGATCGAGGGGAGGTATTACGGCGGCTGGAGCGGTCGTTCAGGCAGCCGGACCTACCAGGATATCCTTGTGGCGCGGAAGCCTTCAGGAATCGGCCCAGGCGGACGGGCGATCCCGCTTGGAGGAGCGGTTGGGGCGCTCGCGAAATGAGCGCCGCTCAGCAAGCGCGTGGCTGAAGCAAGGCCCGCGTCCGTTATGTCCGACTCTGCCCAGCCTGCCGAAGTTCCAAGCGTGGAAGCCGCCCCGGGCCGCAAAGCTTTCCGTCCCTTCTTCTATATTGTGAGTTGCGCGGCGATGGACATGGCCATGCTGGGAGCCGCGTTCCTCATCTCCTTCGCCCTACGCGAGGCCTTTTCGCGCCGCATCTATGCCTTGTCGCCGGTGCGGGTGGTTGATCGGTCCGGGGCGGGAGCGCTGTACGCACTGGGCGCGTTTAATACCCTTGCGGGCTTGGCTTACGAAGGCCCTCGATGGCTCACCGGGGACTCCACGATCCTGAGCTCCACGCCATTCCGAGACTGCTCGCCTCCGCCGCCGGGCGCTTGCCGTATTTCGGCGTTTTGGGAGATCAGCATCCGACCCCGGGCGGGAGCTTCAGCCGGGGCTATTTTCACGTCAGCGATCTGGCCGAGGCGCACCGCCGCGCCTAGGGCCTGCTGGACGCTGGCCACCGCTCGCAGACGCTCAAACGGGGTATCAGAAGCGGGGCTTCCGTATGGGAACTGGTCGCGGCGGCAAAAGAGGTGACGGGCCGCGCCATTCCCGGACGCATTGAGCCGCCGCGTCCCGGCGCCCGGCCCCTCGTAGCCGATGCGCAACGCGCCGGCGCCTTGCTCAGCTGGTATCCGAAGCTCTCGGATTTGAGCGCCGTCCTCCGGTCGGCCTGGGCTTAGCCCCGGCCAACCGAGCGCGCCGCAGCGAAATCTCGCCGCGCCTCTCGCTAGGGCGCGGATGCCTGACGCCATAGGGACACCCGTGCGCGAATGAAGCTGGTTGGTTTGATTGTCCGCTTCACGTTTGTGCTGGCCGCAACCGCCTTGGCGGTTGTGTTGGGTGCAGCCGCGGTCCGGACCGCGCTGGCCGATGCCGCGATCCAGGCGGTGCAAGACCATCCCGACGCGCCCCGCGCGTGGCTGCAGCAACACTTGAACCAGGCCCTGCATTTCCGCCCCGACTTAAGCCAACCCTGGCGGATGTCCGCGCAACTCGTCGGCGCCGACGACCCCGGCCCGGCCCGGAATCTGGAGTTGCACGCAGTGGCGCTCAATCCTGCGAATTGGGAGAACTGGCGCGATCTCGGCTTGTTGGATTACCAGCTTGGCCAGTCCCGGGCCGCCCTGGGGGCGCTGGATCGGGCAGCGGCCAATTCGCGCGGATTTACTGCCCGCTTCGAGGTCGCCAATTTAGCCTTCCTGTTAGGAAATCAACACGAATTTTGGCGAGAGATGCAGGCGGCCTTGCGCGTGGTGCCGCCCGAGGATGTGCAATCGACCCTGCGCGAAATTGCCCATCTGGATGCCGATCCCAGACATTTGTTGGCGATCCTTCCGGTCGGCCGGATTCGCGTCGCCGCCAATGCGGTGGGCTTCCTGGTGCAGCGGCGTCAACTCGACCAGGCGGACCAGGTCTGGGCGAAGATGACATGCCCGGCTTATCGGCGGCAGGACTGCTTCCAGGCCTTAGCCGCCCTAGTGCCCGCCTGGCTACAGGTAGCCCAAGCGGCGGAGACGGCTCTGCCGCCCGCGTCCACGCCTGCCTCCGCGGCTGCGTCCGGTCGCGACCGCGCCCTTCGCGCGCCCTCCTTTGCCGCCCGCAGCGCTGCCGCCCATCCTCACTCTGGGGCGCTGCCAGCAATCCAACAGGCCCAGCGAATATGGAATCAGGGCATTCAGCGTGGCGCCCTGACCGCGGCCCGGGTGCAGATCGGCACCATCACCGATCCGCAGTTCGAACATTTCTGGTCCGAAATCGGCTTCGGCTGGCGCACGTCCAGTGTCCGCCCCTTGTGGATTCAGGATGCCTCGACGGCCCGAGCCAATGCGGTGCAGGTGCGGTTTCCCGGTGACGGATCCGACTACGAACTGCTGTTTTGGCAATGGATCCTGGTTAACCCGGGCAACACTTACGCAATTCGGCTGGTATCGAGAGGCCAGCCCCTCAACCTCCCGGACGGCGTGCAAGTTGAGGTGGCATTGCCCGACGGCAAGGTGGTCCAAACCATACCCGTCGCCGTGGGTCCGGATTGGTCTGCCTCGGATGCCACCTTTCGCGCTCCGCCGGGAGCGGGGTTGCTCCGGTTGAGCTTCGCCTACAAGCGCCCCCTCGGCAAACCGCTGTTGCGCGGTGAGGTCTGGTTCCGTTCCGCCACCATGCAACTCGCGGTGACGACCAAGTCGACTCGGATGAGGCGAGATCGAGTTCGGGGGGCGGGGCTCCCTGCCAGGTCCCGACCCGTCGCCGGGAAGGGGCGCTGGCCTGGCGCACCAATCAGCCGCCTCGAAGCGGCCGAGGGGGCCGCGACCAACGGGGCCCCCTGTTCGCTGGCGTTTCGGGGTCGGAGCAACGGGAGCAGGTTGGGGCGGAGCCCCCGGCGAAAACAGGCCAAGCCTGCGCGGGCGGAGTTTCAATAGGCGCATGGGCACCGCGGCAACTTCGGCTCCGAAAACGTCCGCCGCCGCGTCCGCGCGCGGCGGGTGGGCGTTTTGGGCTGCGCTGGCTCCGACGCTGGCCGCTATTGTGGGCTTTGGCGGCGTTTATAGCTATGTTTGGGTGCCGGTGGATGTGGCGCTGTTTATCGGCCTGGCCGTCCTGCTGTGGTTGCGTCTGGTGGCTAACCACCGCTTCGTGGGGCATGCGCTTCTTTGGCCCGTGGCTGGGTTCGGGGTGCTGGCGCTTGCGCAGTGGCGCTTTCGGTTGTCCGTGTATCCGGGTGCCACGCTTACCGAATTGGTCCAATTGGCCGCATGTGCCGCCGTTTTTTATCTGACGCTACACGCGTGCCGGAACCGGCATTGGATTCATCGCCTGGGTTGGATTCTGTGGCTTTTTTGCGGCATGGTCACCGTCGAGGCCCTTTTCCAGATATTTGACGGCAATGGTTTTATCTATTGGTTCCACGACGCGGGCTATGCCACGCCGGTTGGGCCCTTTGTATATCACAACTTCTACGCCGGCTGCATGGACTTGTTGTTTCCCGTTACCGTTGCGGTCGCGTTCCGCGCGGATAGCTCGGGAGATCCGACCTGGGTTGCCTGGCTCCGGCGTGGTTTAGTCCCGGCCCTGTGCCTGGTCTCGGTGGTGGTTTCCCGATCACGGGGAGGGATCCTGACACTTTTCGCCGAGGTCCTGCTTGGCTTGTGGGTCTTCTGGCCGGACCTCAAGCGAAAACGGGGCGCCCGCCGTACTCTTTTGCTTTGCGTCCTCGTGATGCTGGGCGTCGGCCTCCTCGCCAACTGGGGACCGTTGGTCCAGCGCTTTGGCTACCTGGATAACCACGATGCCAGCGTAGTGCAGAGGCTTTCCATAGATCAATCGAGCTGGCACATTTTTCTGGATCATCCCCTGGTGGGCACCGGCTTCAATACGTTTTCCGCGGTATATCCTGCCTATCAGCTTTTTGATAATGGGTTGGTGTTGCTCTATGCGCACAACGAATACGCGCAGATGCTGGCAGAAACCGGCATGGTCGGGGCCCTGAATACGTTGGCGTTCCTCGTTATTTGGGGCTGGGCATTCTTGCGGAGGCGACGGCGGCTCGATGCAGACGAAGCTTTGCGCAATTTGCAGCTTGCCGCCTTCATCGGCACGGCGGGCTTTCTTATCCAAAGCTTTGGCGACTTTGAATTCCACGCCCCCGGCAACGCGCTCCTGTTTTTCCTGTTGTGCGCGGCGGCGGTGGTGGCCCCCCGCGGCAATTCTCCCGCCCCAGATGAGCGCGCGCGCTCCCGTCGCCGAACCGCGGATCGGCCCCGACCGCGGCCGAGGCTGGAGCCGCTCGACCGCAGGCCGCCCCGGGAATTTGCCCGCTGGGACGCCAGGGGGCCCCGGGAGCGCTGAACTCCGCCGCCGATTACTGCGAGCGGTATTGCACCAGCAGGTTGACCGAGGCCGGCGTCGTCGTGCAGCCGGCTGCGGGGGTTGACACGTTTAGCGAGAGGGTGGCACCGGCCGCGACGTTCTGGCTGATCGGGCCGGAGTCGCTGGCGGCGGCGCCGACGGTAAGCGTGTAGGAGCTGCTTCCGCCGGCCAATTCGATCACGGCGTTGGTGGAGCATGTTTTGGGAGCGATTTGGGCCTGGGCCTCGATGCGGGTAACGGTGATCGCCTTGTCGGGAATCCAGGTGGCCGCTGTGACGGGGCTAGTTAATTCCGGGACGAACGCGGAGAAAAGCATGCGTGGGGCTGCCGACATCGCCGCGTCGCCTCCCAGCGAGAGCGAGCTGAACGTGGCGTTTCTTCCGGCGTCCACGATGGTGGTGCCATTCACTTGATAGAGGCAGCCGGTGCAGTTGAAAAGCGGGGCCGAGAGATTGCCGTTGTTCGCGATCTGCCATTGGTTGGCAGTATTGGCGGCGTTGCGGCCCACGATCTCGCTGGCGCTGGTGTTGTCGGGCGGGACGATGTATACGGCGTTGGATCCCGCGTCGCCGGCACCCAGATAGAGTCCGATCGCGTGATATTTCAGCAGCACGGCGGCGTCCTGCCAAGTGTTGTTCGCGGATGACGAATCGACGCGAATGGCGCTGAGCGGGCGAGCGGTGCCGCCCGAGGTGAGATAGAGGCCATCTTCCTGATTGGCTTGGCCGTCGGTGGCATCGGTTCCGTTGTTGTTGAGGTCGATTTCATTCCCGATCGCGTAGGAGGCATGGTCGGCGTATTGGGCGACTTCATTGAGCGACCAGATAGGCCTGGCCCCGCCGGTGCGCTCCGCGCCTGCGAAAAGGGCCACGGTCTCCGCCGTCGCATTGTTTTCGCTGGTACCACCGGCTTGGGCGTGGGCTTGAAAGGCGGCGCCGAAAACACGATTGGTGGTTCCCGCTTCTGCAAAAGTGTCGCTAAGAAAGATAGGCTTGTAGGGCGCGGCGTTTCCGATCAGGGGTTGGGTGCCTCTCGCATCCCAAATATCCACGCCATTTTGTGGTTTGGCTGCGGCACCCGCGGCGACCGAATCCGGCACCCAGCAAATTCCATTCGCTCCGGCGAGCGAGGCCGCGCAATTGTCCAGTTGCGCAGCCCCGATTCCGCTGAACTGCCCGGCGTTGAGGAGGCCGTCGACCGATTGGAGGTTGAGCGAGGATGGCGCGGGCGGCGCCGCGAAACTCGCCTGCAGTTGGTAAAAGGCTCCGGACCAGTCGTACCAGGCCCGCACCCCGGGGCGGGTATCCTCGATCAACACGTCGGACGCGCCGGCAGCGGCGCTGAGCTGAGCCGTGGTACCCTTCCACGACGGGTCGACAACGACAGTTCCGCCGCCGTTGGCGAGGCTGAAATTGATGGCCTCCTGCAGGCCCGCCGTCCCCGAGCGGAGGGAAAACGGGGCTTGGTGCGGCTTTGTCAGTGCGATGGTGACGCTGCATGCGCCTGGGGGCCAGGAACAATGTACCTGCGAGGGCGTGGCGACCTCCAGATCGGTGCCGCTGCCGACCACCAGCGGCGCGTTGGCCGCCAAGGGCTGAATCGCGGGGCCGCCGGCAATTGCCAGCGGGCTTTCGGTCTGAATTTGCAGCGTGTACACGCCCGGGGCCGAGACTGCGGTCAACGATTGGACCGACCATTGCGAGAATGCGGAGGCCCAAATCTGACCCCACTGGCTCCAGGGACGAGATTGGGCGGTGGCGACCAAGGCCAGGGCTGCGAATAGGGCACAGACCCAGCACCGCTGGGTAGAGCGCGAAAAGGCTAATTTCATGACTCATTGTAGGATGCCGCTTCCGGCGTTTCTGCCATTTTTGCGACTTTTCGTTTTCAAAATCGTGACCGAAAGCCCGGAGGGCGATTACGCCGACCCGGGGCCATCAACAGCGGCCCCGCCACACCGTGTACTCCGGTGGGCGGGAGGTGCTTGCGTTGGCCGCAATCCGCGCTGCCGCCCCGCGCGGGGCGTTTGGCAAGAACGGCGCATCGCGGCGCAGCTTCCTCCTGCCGCGCGTTTCCGCCCTGACTTGGAGCGATAGAAAATGACTGAGCGCCCCAGCGACTACATCCCCCTGATTGTGCCGACTCTTCAGGCAGGAAAGCTCTTGCCCGCCTTCTTGGCGGCGATTGGCGGGCAAGACGTGCGCCCGGCTCAGGTCGTGGTGCTGGATTCGTCTTCCACGGACCGAACCGCCGCCATAGCGAGAGGCGCGGGGTGCGACGTGGAGACGATCGCCCGGGACGTTTTGGGCAGCGCGAGCGCCTTCTGCTGGCGGGGCTCAAGCGGCGGATCAGCCGGCACCACGGGTTTTGGCCGCGCGTCGGCGAATAACCGACCTGGGAAGCAGACGTTTCCCGCGTTGTCGCGGTCGCAGAATTTGCCCGGGCGGCAGCGGCCGGGGCCGCCCGCCGGCGCTAGCGCCATTCCAGGATGGCCGTAGCACGGCGGATGCCAGCACGAGCGACTGGTCTTGGGGAAAAGCCGCGTCCCCGCCCCGGGAAGGGCTATTCTCGCGATAGGTGGCCCGGCACGGGATGTGGCCGAAGGGCCGGCCGGCCCGAAATAGGTTTAGAGTGGTATAGGTTTGTAGCGGATTTGTAACCAATCTTGCATTTATGTTGAGCCGTTTCATGTTCCCGCTGGTCCTCACCGGCGAGGTCGGGCTTATCGGTGGCGTCTTGGCGGCGCACTACGTCGCCGCCGGGGCGCGGGCCTTCGCCTTCGTTTCCCTCTACGAGGGGTTTGGACTGCCGGCGCTGGAGGCCATGGCCGCGGGCACGCCTGTGATTGCCAGCGGGTGCGGGGCGCTGGCCGAAGTGGCCGGTCCGGCCGCGCTGGCGGTGGATCCCGAAGACCCGGCGGAAGTCGCGGCCGCCATCGCCCGCCTGGCCAACGAAGGGGAACTGCGGGCAGGCCTGCGGGCTGCGGGCGGCGCGCGCGCCCAGGCCTCCCCGCGGCAAGCCTGCCCCGACGCCACGGCGCGGGTGCTGCAGGAGGCTGCGCTTGGCTAGGCCGTCGGTCTCGCTGATCGTCCCGACATGGCGGGCCGGACGGTGGCTGCCGCGCCTGCTCCAAGCACTGCGGGCGCAAACCCAACCCCCGGGCGAGATCCTGGTGATTGATTCCGCCTCCGACGACGGCACCGCGCAACTCGCCCGCGAGGCGGGATGCCGGGTGGAAGTCATCGCCCAGGAGTCGTTCAACCATGGGGCCACCCGCAATCAGGCGGCGCTCCGGGTCGGGGGCGAGATTCTGGTTTTCATGACCCAGGACGCGCTGCCCGCGAACGAGGAGTTTCTGGCTGCGCTCGTCCGGCCAATCGCTGCCGGCGCGGCGGCGGCGACCTATGCGCGCCAGTTGCCGCGCGCCGAGGCCACGCCGCCGGAACGCTTCCAGCGCCATTATCAATACCCGGAACGAGGGCGGCGGGCGGCGGAGGGAACGGGAGTGGCGTTTGTCTATTTCTGTTCCAATTCCGCCGCCGCGGTCGGCCGCGCCGCCTTCCATGCGGTGGGCGGCTTCCCGCCGCATGTGCCCTGCTGCGAGGACATCGTTCTCAGTGCGAAGTTGCACCAAGCCGGATATGCCACCCAGTATGTGCCGGAGGCGGCGGTGGTTCATTCGCACAATTTGGCTTTGCAAGCGCAGTTTCGCCGCTACTTTGACACCGGAGTCGCCTTCGCCCAGGCGGAGGCGCTGTTGCGCGGGGCGCGGCCGAACGCCGATGGGCGCCGCTATGCGCTGTCGTTGCTGGGCTACCTGGCGCGGGAGCGGGAGTGGGGATGGTTGGCCTTTGCCTGCGCCGAGCTGGGGGCCAAGTGGGCGGGGTATCACCTGGGGCGTCGGGAGCGCCTCGTTCCGCAGGCATGGAAACCAGTCCTGAGCCAGCAGCCGAGCTATTGGCGCGGGGCGCGGCCGAGCGCGTGGCTTGCCAGCGACCCTCGCCTCGGGGCGGCAGCGGGCCAGGCGCGAGCCGCGGCGGTGGGCGAGCCCCCGGCCTAGCGGCCGTCTCGTACGCGGCCGTGGCGGGCGCGAGGTAGTTTGGCCACGGGCTGCTACCGAAAAATGGGCCGGCCATGCTAATGTCGGCACCGGTAGGCGGCGGCCAAGCGGCAGGCTGACGCCGCGAGCGGCCAGCGTCGGCCGGCGAAGGACTACCGCATGAAACGGCATGGGGAATCATGAGCGCGTACGGATCCCGGCTACGCGGTGCCTGCGGCCCCGCCCTACCGCAGTGCCCAGGCGACGGCGGCGGTGGCGCGGATGTCGTCGCCCCGATGATCCCGCCACCGGGCAAAGCCGCTCCGCTCGGGAGGCGTGGCCGGCCGGCGTGTGGGCGCGCCCCGGGCGGCTTCCACGGATGAGTACCCCATGAGCAGTCCCAGTCCTGCAGCATTGAAACCCGCTTCCCGGTCCGACCCGGGCCCGCCCGAGCAGGCGCTGGCCGATCGCAGGGGCTTCGGCCTGAGGACCATCCGCCTGCTGCTCGCTATTTCGGTGGATTTGGTCCTGGTCTCCGCCGGGCTTGGGGCGGGCATCGGCCTGCGCATGCTGGCCAACCACACCCCCATCGGGCGCCTGGAGTTTGACGTCTCCGCCGGCCAGATGTATTTGCTGTGCGGGCTGTGCTGGATGGCGATGATGTGCTACGAGCGCGTCTACAGCATTGGCTTGCACTCGGCGGACCAGGGCGATCGCGTGATCCGGGCCTTGACCGGCGGGCTGGCGGTGACCATCCTATTCAGTTTTGTGGTGCACCGGTCGGCTGCGCTGTCGCGTGGGGTGCTGTTCTTCTGGTACGGCGCCAACCTGCCGCTGTTCATGTTGGCGCGCCCGGTGTTGATGCGCATGGTTTCCGGTTTTGTGCGGCGCCCCCACGTGCTGGTGGTGGCCGAGACGCCGCTGGCGGCCAGTTCGGTGTGCCTGGCGCTGGGCCGGCTGGGCTGCAGCTCCCAGATCGTGGCGCCCACCACGGACCCGCGGGCGCCGGAACTGGGCCGGCCGACGGCGGTGGTGCTTTGCCTCGGTCCCGGCGAGCGCCCCGAGCCGCTGCTGGCGCGCTGGGAACAACGGTTCTCGGAAGTGGGCATCTACCCGCAGGCCGGCGGCCTGAGTCCCTTCGGGGCGCGTCCGCTCAACCTGCATGGTGTGCAGTTGTTCGAGCTGCGCCATCCCCTCGACCATCCCTTCAGCCGCGGCTGCAAGCGGACGATGGATCTCGTCGGCGCCAGCTTGCTGCTGGTCGCCTGCAGCCCGCTCCTGGCGGGCTTGGCGCTGGCCGTCGCCTGCACTTCGCGCGGCCCGCTGTTTTACCGCCAGAGCCGCTTGGGGCGCGATGGCCGTCCCTTCCAGATTCTCAAGTTCCGCTCCATGGTTCGCGATGCCGACGCCCACCTGGCCACCGTGCTGGCCCGCGATGCCGAGGCGCAGCAGGAATTTGCGACTAGCTTCAAGCTGAAGCGGGACCCCCGCGTCACCCCCGCCGGCCGTTTCCTGCGCCGCCACAGCCTGGACGAGGTGCCGCAACTGTGGAACGTGCTGCGCGGGGATATGAGCTTGGTCGGGCCCCGCCCCATCGTGGAAGCCGAGGTGCGGCTCTATGGAGATGTCTACCCCATCGTCGCCAGCGTTCGCCCGGGCATGACGGGGATTTGGCAAATCAGCGGGCGCAGCGACGTTTCCTACGAGTCGCGCTGCGGCTTTGATGTCGCTTACGTTCGCGAATGGTCGCTGTGGCGTGACATTGCCGTGCTCTTGCGCACCGTTTCGGCCGTGGTGCTGCCCAACGCCTACTAGCGAGCCCCGGCACTGCGCGGCGGCTCAGGCCGAGGCAGCGCGCGAGGCCGGGGCCTCCGCAGGCCGTGCCGCTTCGCGATACGGGTCGTTTTCCATCATTTCGCGCACGAGTTTGGTCAGTTGGTCACACCCGCAGGTGGCGGTCCAGCCCAGTTTCTGCTGCGCCTTGCGGCAATCCCCAAGCAGAAGATCCACTTCCGCGGGCCGGTAAAAGCGGGGATCGGTGGTTACGAAGTCGCGATAGTCCAAATCCAGGAATCCGAAGGCAAGCTCGACGAATCGAGGTTCCCCAGCGCCAGCGAGTTCGCCCGCCCCAGCTTGATGCGGGCCGCGCCGGCGGTTTGCGGGTGACGAACTCGAATCCGCGCCGCGGCGATTCGTGGTTAAACAATATTTCCGCATTTCCGCCGCAGCGAACAGGTTGTAGGCCTCGCGGTAGTTGCGGCTGAGCTCGTAGCCGGCGACTTTGGAGATGCCGTAGGCGGAACGGGGATGGAGGGGGGGGCCTCGTGCTGCGGGACTTGTCGGACCTTGCCGAACATCTCGCTGGAGCCGGCGAAGTAGAAGCGGCAGCTCGGCGCCGCGTTTTTGATGGCCGAGAGCAGGTAGTGGGTGCCGTTGATGTTGGTGTTGAGGGTGGAGAACTCGTCCTCGAGGGAGTAGCTGACAAAGCTCTGGGCGGCCAGGTGGTAACATTCCTCCGGTTGGATCTCGGCGATCGCCTGGAAAAGGCTGGGATAGCTCTCCAGCGAGGCGGCCCGCAGTTGGACGCGGTCGAGCACGGCGCTCAGGCGCGCCAAGCGCACTTCCGGATCTTCGAGCGCCGCGCGCCGGACGAGGACGTGCACGTCGTAGCCCTCGGCCAACAGAACCTCGGCCAGATGGGAACCATCCTGGCCGGTGATCCCCGTAATCAGCGCGCGTTTTGCCATGAACCGATCTCCTTTTGCCGCCTAGCGGCCCCAGCGGCTCTTGCCCATCGCGCCGCGGGTGGCCTTGCGGGTTTCCCCCAGCAGGTGCGTGCGCGCGGCGAAGCGGGTAGTCGAGTTGGCTGCAGTCGGTGACCACAACCCCACAGTCATAGCGGACGGCATCGCGCGGCTGGAAGAGCCAGTCTTTGCCACGGGGCTGGCCCGGGCGGCCGACAGCGCCCGCTTGCCCAGGAAGGACGCGCGGGGAAGCGATGGTAGACTACCTCAACATGCAATGGCTGGTCACAGGCGGAGCCGGGTTCATTGGCTCGAGTTTCATTCGGTTGGCGCTGGCGGCGCACCCCGAGCTGCGCATCGTCAACCTGGATGCGCTCACCTATTCGGGGCGGCGGGAGACGCTGGCGGACCTGGAGGGGCGGCCGGGCTACGCCTTCCTCCACGGCGACATCTGCGACGGCGAGGCGGTGGAGGCGGCGCTGAAGCTGGCGGGCGACCCGCCGCAGGCGATCGTCCACTTCGCCGCCGAGAGCCACGTGGACCGCAGCATCGCCGACGCCAGCGCCTTCATCCGCACCAACGTGCAGGGCACACAGATGCTGCTGGATGCCGCCCGTCGGCACGGGGTGGCCCGCTTTCTGCATGTCAGCACGGATGAGGTCTACGGCAGCCTGGGGCGCGAGGGGCGCTTCACCGAGCAGACGCCGCTGGCCCCCAACTCCCCCTACGCCGCCTCCAAGGCGGCTTCCGACCTGCTGGTGCGGGCGGCGGTGCACACCCACGGGTTGCCGGCCATCATCACCCGGGCATCCAACAATTTTGGGCCCTACCAGTTCCCCGAGAAGCTGATTCCGCTGGCCATCAGCAATGCCAGCGCCGACCGGCCCATCCCCATGTACGGCAAGGGCGAGAACGTGCGCAATTGGATCTACGTGGACGACCACTGCCGCGGCATCCTGGCGGCGCTGGAGCGGGGCCAGCCGGGCGGCGTCTACAACCTGGGCGGGGACGCGGAGCTGGACAACAAGACGCTGCTGGAGTCCATCCTGGGCCTGCTGGGCAAGCCCGCCAGCCTGATCCAGAGCGTGGCCGATCGGCCCGGGCACGACTTCCGCTACTCGCTGGATTCCACCCTGGCGCGGCGGGAGCTGGGCTGGGCGCCGCAGGTGGAACTGGCCGCTGGCCTGCGGCGAACCGTGGCCTGGTACGGCGAGCACGCCGCTTGGCTGGCGAGCGTGCGCGACGGACACTTTGAGAACTACTACCAGCGCCAGTACGCGGCGGCGCCGCCGGCGGAGGCCGGCAGCAAGTGAACCCCGCAGTTGGCCCCGCCGGGGCGCGGCCCTTGCCCGGCGCCGGCGCGCGCCTGGCCGTGCCGCGGCGCGAGCGCGGCATCGGCGCGGTCATCCTGCGCCCCGATAGCCCCGACCTGATCGCCGGGGTGGGGATCGAGGTGGGCGCGCTCTGGCCCGACGATCGCGGCTTTTTCACCGAGCTCTTCCGCTTCGGCAAGGAAGGTTGGATGCGGGGGTTTTCGCCCTTGGCCCAGGTTTCGGCAGCGCTCTCCCATCCCGGCACCATCAAGGCCGTGCACTACCATCGCCACCAAACCGATCTGTGGGCGCCGGTTCGCGGCCAACTGCAGGTGGTGCTGTTTGACCTGCGGGTGGAGGCGGCTACCTTCGGCCAGGCCAACACCCTCTACGTGGGCGAGTGGCGGCCGTGGCGCATCCGCATCCCGCCCGGCGTCGGCCACGGCTACAAAGTGGCCGGCAGCGAGCCCGCGCTAATGATCTACGCCACCGATCGCTACTACGACCCCGGCGACGAGGGCCGCATCGCCTACAACGATGCCGGGCTGAACTACGACTGGGAGCTGCAGCACAAGTAAGCGGCGTCGCCGCCAGGAGGGTGGATGAAGGGTGTCATTCTCGCCGGAGGCTTGGGGTCGCGGCTGCTGCCGCTGACCAAGATCACCAACAAGCACCTGCTGCCGATCTACGACCGGCCCATGGTGTATTACCCGCTGCAAACCCTGGTGGCCGCCGGCATGTCGGAAATTCTGCTGGTGACCGGCGGGAACAATGCCGGCGACTTCCTGCGCCTGCTGGAAAACGGCGAGGAGTTCGGCTGCAGCCTGCGCTATGCCTACCAGCGCGGCGAGGGCGGCATCGCCGCGGCGCTGCGGCTGGCGCGCGACTTCGCCGCCGGCGACAGCATCGCCGTGCTGCTGGGCGACAACCTCTTCGAGTGCGGCATCGCCCCCGCCGCCCAGGCCTTCCTGCGCCAGGGCGCGGGCGCGCGCGTGCTGCTCAAGCAGGTTCCCGACCCCGAGCGCTTCGGCGTGGCGGTGCTGGAGGGCGAGCGCATTGTCCGCATCGAGGAGAAGCCCAGGCAGCCGCGCTCCAACTACGCCGTCACCGGCTGCTACTTCTACGACGCCTCGGTCTTTGAAAAGATCGAGGCTTGCCGGCCCTCGGCCCGCAAGGAACTGGAGATCACCGACGTCAACAACCTCTACCTGGCCGAGGGCACGCTCGAGCACTCGGTGGTCGAGGGCTGGTGGAGCGATGCCGGCACCTTCGAGTCGCTGCACAAGGTCGCCATCCTGGTCGAGCAGGGCCTGCGCGCCCCCGCCCGCGCCCAAGCCGCCCCCGGCGGCTAAATGGCGTTACGCGGGGGTCGCGCCGCTTTGCCTGCCGGCAAAATCGGCGCGAAAGGCTGCGAAATTCCGCAGGGCGGCCCGCCCCCGGGAGACGAATTCGGCGCGGCCCCAGCGAGGCGCAGCGCCGACTTGGGGCCATGGGGTCCCCAAGTCGGCGCGAGCACAAGCGGGACGCGCGCCGCAGGCGCGCTGGGGCCCGCGCCAACCAAACGGTCCCTGGGGGCTCTCGGCACCGGGAGGACTTGGTGAGACCCGGCGCGCGCCTAGGATGGGCCGCCGGAGAAGACGCCCCCCGACGCGCAGCCCTTACTCGTCGCTGCGGGTAAGGGCGCCGCATGCCGCCCCTCGGGCTCGGGCGGCTGCGGGCCCCGGGGCCCCCGAGTCGGCGCGAGCACAAGCGGGACGCGCGCCGCAGGCGCGCTGGGGCCCGCGCCCACCAATGCCCCCTATCGCTGCGGGCGGCGGCGGACTATGCTGACGAGGGGGGAATGGCGCGGCAAAAGCTCATGCTGAGTTCTGGCGGTCACAATAGCGGCGTGCTGGTTATCACCGGCGGTGCCGGCTTCATCGGCAGCGCGCTGGCGGCGCACTGCGCCGCCGCGGGCGCCCGGGTCGCCGTCGTGGATGCCCTCGGGGCAGATCAGCGATTCCGCAACCTTGCGGGCGTGGCGCTGGCCGACTACTGGGACCGCGATGATTTCCTTGTCCGCATCGAGGCCGAGCGCGCCCTGCCGCCGATCGCCGCCATCGTGCACCTGGGCGCCTGCAGCTCGACCATCGAGCAAGACGCCGACTTCCTGATGCGCAACAACTTCGCCTACACCCGCGCGCTGGCGGCTTGGTGCCTGCGGCACGGGGTGCGCTTCATTTATGCCTCCAGCGCGGCCACCTATGGCGCTGGAGAGGCTGGCCACCTCGACGCGCTCGAAGGGCTGCCGCGGCTGCGGCCGCTGAACAAGTACGCCTTCTCCAAGCACGCCTTCGACCTGTGGGCCCTGCAGCGCGGAGCGTTTGCGGGGCCGAATGCGATCACCGGGCTCAAGTACTTCAACGTTTTCGGCCCCAACGAGTACCACAAGGGCGAGATGCGCAGCATGGTGCTTAAGGCCTATGAGCAGGTTCAGTCCACCGGACGGGTGAAATTGTTCAAGTCCTATCGCCCCGAGTTCGCGGATGGCGAGCAGGAGCGGGACTTCATCTACGTTCAGGACGCGGTGGCGATCACCGCCTGGTTCCTCGACCACCCCGGGGCCTCCGGCATCTTCAACCTCGGCAGCGGCAAGGCGCGCTGCTGGAACGACCTGGCGCGGGCGGTGTTCGCCGCGTTGGGGCGCGAGCCGCAGATCGAGTATGTGGAGATGCTGGAGGCGATCCGCCCCACCTACCAGTACTCCACCCGCGCCGAGATGGCCCGCCTGCGCGCCGCCGGCTGCGATCTGCCCATCCGCAGCTTGGAAGACGGAGTGCGCGACTACGTGCAGCACTACCTGGCCACGCCCGATCCGTACCTGCGGGGATGAAGCGCATGCCTGAGGCGCCAGACACTGCCATCTTGTGCGGCGGCCAGGGGACGCGGCTGCGCGGCACCATCGGCGCGCTGCCCAAGCCCATGGTCGAGCTGGGCGGGCGGCCGCTGCTCGATCATCTGGTGCGCTGGGCGCTGGGGGCCGGGTCCGAGCGCGTCATCCTGTGCGTGGGCCATGGCGGCGGCGCGATTCGCGGGCACTTTTCCACGCCCGACTGGCAGGGAAACGTGTTGCTCTCGGAAGAGGCGACCCCGCTCGGCACCGGCGGGGCGCTGCGGCTGGCGCTGCCGCTGGTCCGGACCCCGGCGCTGGCGGTGCTCAACGGCGACAGCTTTTTGCTCGGCCTCGACCTGCCCGCGCTGGTCGCTTTCCACCGCCAACACGGCGGGCAGGGGGCAGTGGCGTTGGTCACGCCGGATGAGCGCAATGACGCCGGCAGCGTGGTTCTAGACGATACTGGTCGGGTGCAGGCGTTTGCCGAAAAGCGGGCCGTGGGTGGGCGGCACTATATCAATGCCGGGGTCTACGTGTTCGAGGTGGGGCTGATCGCCGCCGTCCCGCTCGGGCGTGCGGTTTCGCTGGAGCGCGACTTGCTGCCGGCGTGGGTGGAGCGGGGGCTGTACGGCAGCGTGCAGCCGGGCGAGTTGGTGGATATCGGGACGCCCGAGCGCCTGCGGGCGGCGCAGGCGCGCTTTGCGGACGAGTTCCTATGAAGAAAGCGACCAACCAAACTGGCCCCGCCTCGGCCAAGCAAATGGCGCGCTGGCTCGATGCCATGCGGGGGCGGCGGGTGGCGGTGGTGGGCGACGCCATGCTGGACGAGTTCCTCTGGGGCGACGCCACCCGCATCTCGCCCGAGGCGCCGGTGCCGGTGGTGCTGCTCGAGCGGCAGAGCTGGTCGCTGGGCGGCGCCGCCAACGTGGCCGCCAACGTGGCCGGCTTGGGCGGCGCGGCAACGCTGTTCAGCGTGGTGGGCGACGACGGCGCGGGCGAGCGGCTGCTACAGTTGGCCGCCGACGCCGGCATCGCGCTGGGGGCGCTGCCAGCGCTCGACGACCGCCCCACCACGGTGAAGCACCGCGTCTTTGCCCGCAACAAGCACCTGCTGCGCTTCGACCGCGAGGCCACCGCCGCGATTCCGGGGGCGGCGACGCGGGTGCTGCTGCGGGAGCTGGAGGCGCAGGCGGCGGAGTTCGACGCCGTGGCGGTCTCCGACTATGCCAAGGGCTGCATCACCCCGGCGCTGGTGGCGGGCATCGCGCGGTTATGCAAGGCGCGGCGCATTCCCTGGTGCGTGGACCCCAAGCACACCGCCATTTGCTACCGCCAGGCGACGGTGGTCAAGCCCAACTTGCTCGAGTTGGAGGCGCTGGCGGGCCGCTCGGCGCGCAGCCTCGAGGATTTGCGCTTGGCCGCCGCCATCACGCTGCGCCGCCAGGGCTGCCAAAACCTGCTGGTCACGCGCGGGCAGCAGGGCATGGCGCTGTTCGGCAGCGACCACTCCGAGCGGCTCTACAACAGCGGCGGGCAGGCGGTGGCGGATGTCACCGGCGCCGGCGACACCGTCAGCGCCGCGCTGGCGCTGGCGCTGGCCGGCGGGCTGGAGGTGGCTGAGGCCGCCGCCCTGGCCAACCTGGCCGGCGGCTACGTGGTCACGCTGCCGGGCACCGCGGTGGCGCGCCGCGAAGCCCTGCTGCGCTGGCTCGGCTAATCGCGGGGGTCGCGCCGCTTTGCCTGCTGGCAAAATCGGCGCGAAAGGCGGCGAAATTCCGCAGGGCGTCTGCGCCCCCGGGAAACGAATCCGGCGCGGCCCCAGCGAAGCGCAGCGCCGACTTGGGGCCACGGGGCCCCCGAGTCGGCGCGAGCATGCCGCCCCGCGCCGTTACAGCGGGGCGGCTCACAAGCGGGACGCGCGCCGCACCGGCCCGGCGCTGCTACAGCCGGGCCGGGCAGGCGCGCTGGGGCCCGCGCCCACCATCGGAGACGAGGCTTCGGCTCCAGGTGGGGGCGCCCGCCCTGCCCGGGACGCCTCCAGGCCGCCGCCTCTGGTAAAATAGCCAAGTTCCCTGTCCATTTTGGCGGCGTAGCTCAGTTGGTTAGAGCGAGGGTCTCATAATCCCTAGGCCAGTGGTTCGAGTCCACTCGCCGCCACCAGGCTTTGCGACGCGGCGGCGGATGCGCTCGCCCGGCGGCGGGGGATGTCGTAGCGTAAGTAGCGCGCGTGCCATGACCAACTTCGCCGAGATCTTCCAAGCCAACTTCGAGCGCAGCCGCGCGGTCAAACTGGCCACGCTCGAGCGCTTGCAGCCGGCGCTGGTGCGGGCGGCCGAGACGATGGTGGCCTGCTACCAGCAGGGCGGCAAGGCCATCTTTTGCGGCAACGGCGGCAGCGCCGCCGACGCCCAGCACCTGGCGGCGGAGTTCGTGGGCCGCTACCTCGCCGAGCGGCGGCCGCTGCCGGCGCTGGCGCTCAACGCCAACAGCTCGGCGGTGACCGCCATCGGCAACGACTACGGCTACGAGCACGCCTTCGCCCGCCAGCTCGAGGCGCTGGCGCGGCCCGGCGACGTGGTGGTGGGCATCACCACCTCGGGCAACTCCGCCAACATCGTCGAGGCGCTGCGGCGCGGCCGGGCGCTGGGGCTCGCCACGGTTGGCCTGACCGGCGAGGGCGGCGGCAAGCTGCGCGCGGTGGCCGACATTCTGCTCGACGTGTCCAGCCAGGAGACGCCGCGCATTCAGGAGTGCCACATCCTGATCGGGCACTGCCTCTGCCAGGCGGTGGAGCAGGCGCTGTTTGGCGGCTAAGCGCCAATCTCGGCCCTACGTGGTGCTGGGCGCCGGCGGCCAGTTGGGGCAGGCGTTTCTGCAGGCGCTGGGCGGGCAGGCGGTGGGGCTGGAGCGGGCCCAGCTCGAGTTGGGCGACGCCGCCGCGCTGGAGCGGGCGCTCGATCCCCTGGCGCCCGAGGTGGTCATCAACACCGCCGCCTTCAACCATGTGGACTTGGCCGAGGCGCAGCGCCAGCGGGCGCTGGCGGCCAATTTCCTGGGCCCGGCGCAGTTGGCGCGGCTGGCGCGGGCGCGGGGTTGGCGGCTGCTGCACTTCTCGACCGACTACGTGTTTGGCGGCGACGGGCTGGCCCGGCCGCGGGTGGAGAGCGACCCGCCGGCGCCGGTGAACTTCTACGGCTACAGCAAGCTGCTGGGCGAGGAGGCGGTGCTGCGCGCCGACCCCACCGCGCTGGTGGCGCGGGTGGCGCACCTTTACGGCGGCCCGTCGCTTTCGCCCGGAAGGGCGAATCTGGTGCAGCGCTTTCTGGAGCAGGCGCGCGCCGGCCAGCCGCTGTGGGTGACGCGCGGACAGACGCTCAACCCCACCTCGGTGCGCGATCTGGTTCCGGCCTCGCTGCGGCTGCTCGCGGCGGGCGCGCAGGGGCTGTTCCACCTCACCGGCGGGGGCGCGTGCGATGCCGAGGCGTTTGCCCGCGAGGTGCTGCGCCTGGCCGGGCTCGAGGCCGAGATCCGCGTGGTCGAGCGCGACACCCGCCCTGCGCCCCGCGCCACCTACACCGTGCTCGAGAACCGCCGCCTGGCCGACGAGGGCTACCCGCCCCTGCCGCCCTGGCGGGAATCCCTGGCGGCGTACGTGGCCGCTCTGGGGCCCCCGCCAACCTAGCCCGCATTTCTCACCAGCCTCCTGCTGCAATGCGCGATCAGCACGCTCCGGCTGCGTTGCGCGCCGTCCAGCGTGCTCGACGTACTGTTCAAGTACGCCTCCGCGCGCTGAACGGCGCGCGCCTTGCCGGCGCGGCTTCTCGCACATTTCGCGACGGAGGTGGTGAGAAATGCGGGCTAGAGGCGCAGCGCCGACTTGGGGCCACTGGGTCCCCAAGTCGGCGCGAGCATAAGCGGGACGCGCGCCGCAGGCGCGCTGGGGCCCGCGCCAATCAAAGCTAGCGCGTGGTGAACTCCGCCAGCGGCGCCGGGTCCACGTTGCGCGAGGGCGAGGCCTCCTGCAGGCGGTAGAGGTGGTTGAGCGGTCCGGGGCCGCCGCCGATGGCGTAGGACTGCTTCAGCGCGGCGTTGAGGTAGGCCTTGGCCTGCACCACCGCGTCCAGCACCTGCTTGCCGTGGGCGAGGTTGGCGGCCAGGGCGGCGGAGAAGGTGCAGCCGGTGCCGTGGGTGTTGGGGTTGCGCACCCGGTCGGTGGCCAGGGTGTAGCACTTTTCGCCGTCGTAGAGCAGGTCCACCGGGCGCTCCCAGTGTCCGCCCTTCACCACCACATAGCGCGGCCCCAGGGCGCGCAACTGCACCGCCGCCTGCTCCATGTCGGCGGGCTTGGACAAGGTGAGGCCGGTGAGCGCCTCGGCCTCGTCCAGGTTGGGGGTGATCACCGAGGCCAGCGGGAACAGGCGGCGCTGCAGGTGGGCCCAGCCGGCGTCATCCATCAGCGGCGCGCCGCCGGTGGCACGGCGCACCGGGTCGAGCACCACCCAGGGGACGCGGTGCCGCTCCAGCTGCCGGGCCACCGCCTCCACGTTGGCGCGGTTGCCCAGCATGCCGATCTTGACCGCGCGCGGCTGCAGGTCGTTGAGCAGGCATTGCAATTGCTCTTCCAGCCAGGCGGCGGGCACCGGCTGGTAGGAGTGCGTGCCGCGGGAGTCTTGCACCGTCAGCGCCGCCACGCAAACCAAGCCATAGGCCTGGTTGGCCGCGATGGTCTTGAGGTCGGCGGCGACGCCCGCGCCCGCGGTGGGATCCAACCCGGCTATGGTCAGCACCAGCGGCGGAGCCGCCGCGACAGGAGCCATTGAATTGCACAACCTCCCACCCAAACCTTAATTTCCATCAATAGTCCCAACCCGCGGCAATTGCAAGGAGAATTCGCGGAGGGACAACCCCCGCATCCGGCCCAGCACTCTGCATCACCCAGATGCTGGGAATTGTGCCCGCCGCCGGCCAAGCCGCCCGCCTGCAGCCGCTGGGCGGGTCAAAGGAACTGCTGCCGCTGGGGCTGGCCCCCGCCGGCGGCGAGCCCGCCGGCGGCGGCCTGCGCGCCGTCGCCGACTTCCTGCTGGAGCGCATGTGGCTGGCCGGGGCCGAGCGCATCTGCCTGGTGGTGGCGGCCGACAAGCCCGACCTGCTGCGCTACTTCGGCGGGCGCGGGCCGGCGGGCAAGCTGTTCTTTGCGGTGCAGCCGCGCCCGGCGGGGCTCTGCGACGCCGTCTTCCGCGCCGCCCAGCTGGTGCGGCCGGACGAGCCGGTGCTGCTCGGCCTGCCCGACACCGTCTGGTATCCGCGCACCGCCTTCCAGAACGGACAGCGCGACGGCGTCCATCTCATCACCTTTCCGGTGGCCCACCCTGAGGAATTTGACGCAGTCGAGCCCGCCGGGGAGGAACGGGTGGCGCGCATCGAGGTCAAGCGCCCCGGCGACGCCTGCCGCCGGGTGTGGGGCGCCATCACCGCCCCGGGGCGCGACTTCTTGGCGCTGGAGCGGCTTTGGCGCCGCCGCGGCGCCCAGGACCAGTACCTCGGCCATCTGCTCAACGCCTGGATCGAGGCCGGCCATCCCGTCAGCTTCGACCGCCAGGGCACCCACTACTGGGACATCGGCACCCCCGCCGGCTACGCGCGCGCCCTGGCCGAGGCGGTGTGGCTGGAGCGCGGCGGCGCGCCCCGGCTTCAGTTGGGCCGCTCCGGTTCCGGCGCCACCGCCCCCTGGTAGCTGCGCCAGCGCAGCCAGACGACGCGCAGCGTGGCCATCGCCGGCACGGAGAGGTAGACCCCCACCACCCCCGCCATCTCCGCCCCGGCGAACACGCCAAACAGCACCGCCAGCGGGTGCAACTGCACCTGCCCGCCCATGATGCGGGGCGAGTTGAAGTAGTCCTGCACCAGCCGCCACACCCCCAGGAACACCAGCAGCCCCAGCAGCGCGGGATAGCCGAGCAGAAAGGCGGTGCCCAACACGATCGCCGCCGCCGTCAGCGGCCCCACCACCGGGATGAACTCCAACAGCCCCGCCACCACCCCCAGGGCGATGGCGTAGGGCAGGCGCAGCAGCTCGAAGCCCAGCAGGTAGACGCCCAGCGCCAGCGCCGTCAGCGTGATCTGCGCCCGGATGTAGCTGGCCAAGACATCGTGCACGTCCCGCAGCAGCTCCCGCACCAGGGCGCGCTGGCGGCGGCGGTCGAGCTGCTCCACCAGCGCCTCGGCGAAGCGCCCGCCGCTGACCAGGAAGAAAATGGCAAGGATGGGGATCAGCGCCACCCAGGAGGCGTTGGCCGCCAGCCGACCGACCTCGGCCAGCAGCGCCTGCTCCCAGCGGCCAATCGCCAGGTGGTGGGCGGCGACGAAGCTCTCCAGCCGCAACTGCGTCTCCAGGCTCCAGCCGCGCTGGCTGCCGATCTGGCGCACGATCTCGCCGCTGGCGATGCGCCCCGAGAGCTGGGGCAGGAGCTGGGAGAGCCGGCTGGCCTGCTGCACGATCGCCGGCCCCAGGAAAAACAGGAAGGTGCCCCCCGCCCCCGCCAGCCCGGCATAGAGCAGCGCCACCGCGCCCGCCCGCCCCAGCCGCAGCCGCGCCTGCAGCCCCGCCACCACCGGCTCCAGCAAATAGGCGAACAGGATGGCGAACAGGAACGCGGCCAGCGTCCGCCAGGCCAAATAAACGAACGCCAGCGCCAGCCCATAGAGCAAAATGGTGGCTAGGACGCGCGCGGTGCGGGCATCCAACACTAGCACCGCGCGCTCCCCTGGGGTTGGGAAGCGAACTCGGCCATGACCTTCAACGCTGAGATGGGTTGGATGCTCCTGCTGTTTGTGGCGGTGAACTTCGCCCTCGCCGGGCTGGGCGGGCAATTGGCCGAGCACGGCCCCGCCACCGAGGCCTGGTACGAGGGGCTGCGCAAGCCGGCGGGCTATCCCCCCGAGTGGGTCTTCTCCCAGCTCTGGGCCCTGGTGGCGATCTGCACCGGCGTCGCCGGCTGGCTGATCTGGCGGCAGTGGCAGGCCGGCGCCGACCCCATCGCCCTGATGCTCTATGGCCTGCAGTTGGGCCTCAACGCCCTCTGGCCCGCGGCCGTGTTTGGCCGGCGGCGGCTGGGCCAGGCCGTCGCCCTGGGCTGGCTGCTGTGGTGCGCCATCACCCTGACCGCGCTCTATTCGGCGGCCGCGCCCGGCGCCGCCTGGCTCTGGCTGCTGCCCTATTGGCTGTGGGTGGGCTATTGCCTGCGCCTCAACCAGCAACTCTGGCTGTTGAACCAAGCCCCGCCCGCCGCGCCCGCGCCGCCACCCGCGCTGGCCTCGCCGCCGCCCCAGCCCCCGCCGCCCGGGCCCCCGACCGACCCGTCAGCCGAGCCGCCGCCGCCCGCCCCCGATTCCACCGGCCTGCTCTAGCGGGTATTCTAAAAGGGGAAGTGTTATGCCGCCCACCCCGATCTACCTCGACTATCACGCCACCACGCCAGTGGACCCGCGCGTGTGGCAGGTGATGGAGCCCTACTTCACCACGCAGTTCGGCAACCCCGCCAGCAACAGCCACGCCTTCGGATGGGCGGCGGCCAAGGCGGTGCAGCGCGCCCGCGCCCAGCTTGCCGCCCTCATCGGCGCCGAGGCGCGCGAGATGGTCTTCACCAGCGGCGCCACCGAGAGCAACAACCTGGCCATCAAGGGGGTGGGCGAGCTCCATCGCGGCCGCCCGGCGCACGTTGTCACCACCGCCATCGAGCACCACGCCGTGCTCGATCCCTGCCTGCGCCTGGAGCAGGACGGCTTCGCCGTCACCCGCCTGGGCGTGGATCGCGACGGCCGCATCCGCCTGCCCGAGCTGGAGGCGGCCCTCCGCCCCGAGACCGTGCTGGTCAGCATCATGGCCGTCAACAACGAAATCGGCGTGGTGCAAGACATGGAGGCGATCGGCGCCCTCGTCCGCGCCCGCGGCGTGCTCTTCCACAGCGACGCCACCCAGGCGGTGGGCAAGATTCCGGTGGACGTGCGCCGCTGGCAGGTGGACCTGCTCTCCCTCTCCGGCCATAAGATGTATGGCCCTAAGGGGGTGGGCGCGCTCTATGTCCGCCTGGGCACCCGCCTGAGCTGCCAGCTCGACGGCGGCGGCCACGAGCGCGGCCTGCGCTCGGGCACCTTGAACGTGCCCGGCATCGTCGGCCTGGGCGAGGCCGCCGCGGTGGCGGGCCAGGACCTGGCGGAAGAGGGCCCGCGGCTGGCGCGCCTGCGCGACCGCCTGCGCGACCGCATCCTCAGCCGTTTGGAGGGGGTGACGGTCAACGGCAGCCTGGCCCAACGGGTGCCGCACAATCTTCATCTAACCTTCAGTGGGGTGGAGGCGGAGGCGCTGATGATGAGCGTGCAAGAGATTGCGGTGTCGTCGGGCTCGGCCTGCAGCTCGGCCGCCCGCAACGCCTCCCACGTGCTGCTGGCGATTGGGCTGAGCGAAGACGAGGCCCAGAGCTCGCTGCGCTTTGGCTTGGGCCGCTTCACCACCGAGGCGGAGGTGGATCGCGCCGCCGACCGCCTGGTGGAGGCCACCCAGCAACTGCGCCAGCTCAGCCTGCCCTAGGCCCGCGCCCGGGGCGAAAGGGACCGACGCGCCATGGCGGAGGAAGCGAGCCTGCCAATTCGCATCGTGGACTACGACCCGGCCTGGCCCGCGCGCTTCGCCGCCGAGGCGGCCCGCATCCGGGCGGCGCTGGGGGCGCGCATCCTCCGGCTCGAGCACGCCGGCTCGACCTCGGTGCCCGGCCTGGGGGCCAAGCCCGTGCTCGACATCCTTTTGGTGGTGGCCGATTCCCGCGACGAGGCCGTCTACGCCCCGCCGCTGCAGGCAGCAAGCTTCCGCTTGACCCTGCGCGAGCCCCACTGGCACGAGCACCGCATGTTCGAGGGCGCGGGCGTGCGCGCCAACCTGCACGTGTTCTCCGCCGGCTGCCCCGAGATCGAGCGCATGCTGGTGTTTCGCGACTGGCTGCGCGCCCACGCCGCCGACCGCGAGCTCTACCTGCGCGCCAAGCGGGCGTTGGCCCCTCGGCCCTGGCCGACCGTGCAGGACTACGCCCACGCCAAGACCGGGGTGATCGAGGCGATTCTGGCGCGGGCGCAGGCGGCTCGCGGCCGGGCGGCCCCCCGTTCGGCGCGAGCACAAAGGGGGACGCGCGCCGCAGGCGCGCTGGGGCCCGCGCCCACCGAAGCGAAGCGCAGCGCCGACTTGGGGCCTCCGGGCCCCAAGCCGGAGCGAGCACAAGCGGGACGCGCGCCGCAGGCGCGCTGGGGCCCGCGCCCACCGAAGCGAAGCGCAGCGCCGACTTGGGGCCATGGGGCCCCAAGCCGGCGCGAGCACAAGCGGGACGCGCGCCGCAGGCGCGCTGGGGCCCGCGCCCACAAATGACACCATGGCCGACGAATTGAACTGGGACGACGCCGACGAGATCGCGCAACTGCTGCGCGCCCGCTTCCCCGACACCGATCCGCTCCAGGTCAGCGAGCTGGAGATCGCCCGCTGGGCGCGCGAGATCCCCACCCTGATCGAGTCCCCCGGCCCGCAGGAGCGCTTCGCCGCCCAGCTCGAGGCCATCCGCGACGCCTGGGCCAGGACCTAGGCGCCCCGGCCCCGCCCGGGCGCGAACCCTTATACTTTCCCTATGGGCCTCAGCGAACGCATTCAGCAAGACTTGGTGGCGGCGATGCGCGAGCGCGCCGAACTGCGCCTCTCCACGCTGCGCATGATGAAGGCGGCGATCAAGAACCGCGAGGTCGAGGCGCGGCGCAGCCTGGAGGAGGCCGAGATCCAGCAGGTGCTGGGCACCCTCATCAAGCAGCGCGAGGACGCCGCCGCCCAGTTCGCCGCCGGCGGCCGCGCCGAGCTGGCGGCCAAGGAAAAAGAGGAGATCGGCATCATCGAGGGCTATCTGCCGCGCGCGCTCTCGGCCGAGGAGGTCGAGGCCACGGTGCGCGCCGCCATCGCCGAGAGCGGCGCCCGCTCGGCCCAGGACATGGGCAAGGCGATGAAGGCCGCCATGGCGCGCTTCCAGGCGGCGCAGCAGCGGGTGGACGGCAAGCAGGTGAGCGAGGCGGTGAAGCGCCTGCTGCCTTCGGCATGACGCGGCGGACCCTGGCGCGGCGGCTGTTGCGCGAGCTCGCCTACGTGGTGGTGCTGGGCTCGCCGGTGCTGGTGTTCTTTCTGGTGGCGCTGCCGCGTTCGCATGCGGCGCAACTGCTGCGCCAACTGCGCGCCGTGCAGGTCAGCCACACCCCCTTCCAGCGGGTGGAGCAGCTCGCCGCCCAGTACGGCGGCAACGCCGCCTGCGTGGGCGACAACTGCCTGTTCGAGTTCCAGAACACCTGGCTGCAGCGCCTGCGGCTGGCGCCGGCCACCCAATTCAGCGTGATGCTGCAGCGCCGGGGCAGCCCCAGCGACCCCGGCGGGGGCGAGGTGGGCGCCCTGGACATGGCCATGCTGGTGAGCCGCGGCGCCAGCCGCGCCGGCGACGGCGGCGCCATCGCCAGCGCCCTGGTGTTCGACCGCGCCGGCGCCGGCCCCTACCGCGCCAGCATCACCTTCGGCCCCGACGGCAAGCCCGGGCGCACCGTGGTGACGCTGGCGGCGGGCGCCACCCCCGCCCAGCGCGCCCAGGCGCGCGCCTTCAACCTCGCCTGCCTGACCAAGATCGGCGGCTGCCGCACCAGCCGCCAACTGCTGCCGGAGGTGTGGCAGGGGGCGCAGCGCATCCAGAGCGCCGGCGCTCAGTCCGCGCCCAGCAAGTGGGTGGCGGCCGCGGCGATGTCCGGCGCCAGCCACTGACACCCGATCGCGCCCAGGCGCGCCTCCAGCTCGGCGCCCTGCTCCAGCCCGGGCGCCACGATGCCAATGAACGGCAGCGGCACCGCCGCCGCGCAGCGGGCGTCGTCCACGGTGTCGCCCAGGTAGGCGGCCAGCGGCCCGTGCTCGCGCTGCAGCCGCAGCAGCCCCTCCGGATCCGGCTTCTGCGCCGCCACGTCCTCCAGCCCCAGCAGCGCCTCGAAGGCGCTCTCCACCCCAAAGTGGCGCAGCGTGAACGCGGCGTCGGCGCGCGGGCGGCCGGTGAAGATCGCCAGCCGGTGCCGCCGCCGCAGCGCCCGCAGCAGCGGCATCGGCAGCAGCCACTTCTCCTGCAGGATGAGGCCGTCGTTCGCCCCCGGCGCCCCCAGGTAGATGCGGTTGAAGACCGCCATCACCTCCTCCCGCGCCACCTCCCGCCCCCGCCGCCGCAGCAGCTCGCGCGACAGGTCCCAGTCGTTGTTGAAGCCGCCGGCGTTCTTCAGCGCCTGCACCTCCGCCGCTTCCACCCCGCCCCCGCCCAGCGCCGCCACCGTCCGCACAATGGCCACGCGGAACGAGGCGCGGACGTCCACCAGGACCCCGTCCAGGTCGAACACCAGCATCCCCGCCGCCGCTCCCGCCGATCCCACCCGTTTGGGTGCCATCTTCTCAGACTGCCATAGAAATGGATCGCGGCAGGCTAAACTCGAAAAGATCCATGCCGATTTTGGCGGTCGAGCATCTGCGTCCGATGCGCGGCGGGGCGCAATCGCATTTATTGCGCGCCGACGACGGCCACTATTACGTGGTGAAGTTCGTCAACAACCCGCAGCACCGCCGGGTGTTGGCCAACGAGTGGCTGGCGGCGCGGCTGGCGCGCGGGCTGGGGCTGCCGGTGCCGCCGGCGGCGCTGGTGGAGGTGCCCCCGCGCCTGCTCGACGGCTCCCCCGGCCTGGTCATGCACATCCAGGGGGCGCTGGTGCCCTGCGCCAGCGGCCTGCAGTTCGGCTCCCGCCTCCCCACCCCCGACCCCCACGCCCCCATCTACGACTACCTCCCCGAGCCCGGCCTGGAGCTGGTCGCCAACCTCGGCGACTTCGCCGGCATGCTGCTGTTCGACAAATGGACCTGCAATTGCAACGGCCGCCAAGTCGTCTTTTGCCGCTCCGGCCCGCGCCAGCGCCTGAAGGTCCACATGGTGGACCAGGGCTTCTGCTTCAACGCCGGCGACTGGACTTTTCCCGACAGCCCGCTGCGCGGCGTCTACAGCCGCAACCGCGTCTACGCCCACATCACCGGCTGGAGCTCGTTCGAGCCCTGGCTGTCGCGCCTGGAGGAATTCCCCGAGGCGGCCATCTACGCCGCCGGCGAGGAGCTGCCGCCGGACTGGTACGGGCCCTGGGATGACCTGCAGCGGCTGCTGGAACAACTGGTGCGGCGCCGCCAGCGCGTGCGCGAGCTGGTCTGGGCGGTGAAAAGCTCGCCCCGGGCGCCGTTTGAAAACTGGGAGGAGCGGGTGGCCATCGCCGCCCGGCAAGGGTAGGATCATGGCAGCGACCCGCCCCGAGGAGTCCATGCTCGCCTGCGAATACGTCCTCATCCGCCTGGCGCCCGACCCCCTGCGCCAGGAGGCGGTCAACATCGGGGTGGCGCTCTACCAGCCCGGCCAACTCGGCGGCTTCGCCGGCGTCCGCCTCGCCTCCGACCTGCGCCGCGCCCGCCAGCTCTCGCCCCTGTTCCAGGCGGACGACTTGGCCGGCCTCGAGGCCGACCTGCTCGCCCGCCTGCGCACCGCCTCCCCCGCCTGGCTCTCGCGCGAGTATTTCCTGCAGTTCGCGCAAGAGAGCTTCAGCCACTGCCTGCAGCTCTCGCCCCCCACCGCCGTGCTCACCCTCGACCCGGCGGCCGAGCTGGAGCGCCTCTACCAGCAATTCGCCGCCCCCCACGCCCCGGTGCGCGCCGAGGCCGAGGCCGGCCCGCGCCACCAGATCCTCCGCCACCTCCACCGCGTCTTCAGCGAAGAGCGCCTGCTCGCCCGCCTGCAGCGCAACCTCCGCGTGGGCGAGTGGCTGGGCGAGGCCGACAGCTTCCGCTTCGACTTCCACTACCAGCCCCCCGCCGGCCTCCGCCACGTCCTCCAGGCCATGCCGTTGGGCGACGACGGCCCCGTGCGCGAGCTCTGCTACACCGTCGGCCGCGCCCGCCGCCGCCTCGGCGGCCTCGAGGCCGCCGCCTTCGTGGACATGGCCCCCTCCGACTTCCAAAGCGAGATGTTCCAGGAGGCGGCGGTGCGGGTGCTGGGCCTGGACCAGGCGGTCGCGGAGGCGGCCCGCATCAGGGCGGCACTGCTTTAACTAGTGAGCAGTGGACAGTGAACAGTGCACAGCCGGCGCCGGGAACCCGCTGGTTGCGGACTATCCGAAAGGTCGCCGCGCCCGCCTGTGTCCACCGTCCACTGTCCACTGTTCACTGTCCACCGTCCACTGTTCACTGTTCACTGTTCACTGCCCCCTGGCTTCCCTCCCCCGCCGCTGGGCAAATACCCCCGCCGGGTATGCGCCGTAAGGTGCTTCAGGTGCGGGTCCTTCACCTCCAGCCGGATCGTCCGGTACCCGGGCGTGGTCTGGTTGGAGCGGTAGACCAGGCTGTATTGCAGCCGAATGTCCTGCGCCACCTTCTTGGTGATGGCGTCCACCTGGTTCAGGTTCTTGGGGAAGTAGGCCACGCCGCCGGTGTCGTCGGCGAACTGCAGCAGCACTTTCTCCGATGCGCGGCGGGTGGAGCGCCCGTCGGATCGGTCGAAGATGCCAATGCAGTAGATCAGCGGCGCATCCTGCGACGCCAGCAGCCGCAGCGTCTGCTCCAGGCTGTGGCTGCTGGCGTCGTCCTGGCCGTCGGTGATCAGCAGCAGCACCCGCTTGGTGCGGGTGGCGTGCTGGTTCATGTAATGCACGGAGTTGATGACGGCGTCGTACAGCGCCGTGCTCGACTCCGGGTCCACCTCGCCCAGTCCCTTCTCCAGCGCCGGAATGCTGTTGGTGAAGGGCGCCACCAGGCGGTAGATGTCGTTGAACTTGGCGATGAAGACCTCGTCCTGGGGATTGCTGGCGCGGACGAAGTTGAGCGCCGCCTGGTCCACCTGAATCCGCCGGGGGCGCATGCTGCCGCTGTTGTCCACCAGGATGCCGACCGAGACCGGGGCGTCGTCGTGGGAGAACGATTTCACCGTCTGCTGGACTCCGTTTTCATAGACGGTGAAATCGGAGGCGGGCAGGGTGGTGATGGAGCGGCCCTTCTTGTCGAGCACGTTGGTCTGCACCAGCACCTCGCCCACGTTGAGGCGGATGAGGTAGCTCGGCGCCTGCTGCGGCGCCGCGCCCTGCTGGGCGCACGCCAGCCCGGCGAGCGCGGCCAAACCAATCAGGATGCGGGGCCAACGGGGGGGCATGGGGCGATTGCCCCCATTATGACACCTCGCGGCTCGCGGGGGTCGCGCCGCTTTGCCTGCTGGCAAAATCGGCGCGAAAGGTTGCGAACCGGGGCCCCAAAGCCGCAACGGCTTTGGGGTGGTCGTAATTCCGCAGGGGCAGACGCGCCAGTGGCGCGTCTGCGCCCCCGGGAGGCGAATCCGGCGCGGCCCCCCAGGCAGTGAAGCAGCGCAGCGCCGACTTGGGGCTCTGGGCACCCGAGTCGGCGCGAGCATGCCGCCCCGCGCTGTTACAGCGGGGCGGCTCACAAGCGGGACGCGCGCCGCACCGGCCTGGCGCTGCTACAGCCGGGCCGGGCAGGCGCGCTGGGGCCCGCGCCCACCAATCGCGGGGGTCGCGCCGCTTTGCCTGCTGGCAAAATCGGCGCGAAAGGCTGCGAAATTCCGCAGGGCGGCCCGCCCCCGGGAAACGAATCCGGCGCGGCCGCAGCGAAGCGCAGCGCCGACTTGGGGCCACGGGGCCCCCGAGTCGGCGCGAGCACAAGCGGGACGCGCGCCGCAGGCGCGCTGGGGCCCGCGCCCACCAATGAGCAGAGCGGGCGCCCCCTGCCGGAAATCGAAGCCACGGCTCCACACGGCTCCAAGCGACCAACGGGGGCGACCCGAGTCAGGAGTGGAGCATCCACTCGCGCCGGGGAAGGGCCCGCGGCAGGCGGTCGGACAGGCGTTTGAAGGCCGGATAGGCCGCCACAAACGCCAGGGTGAGGCCGAAACTGATGAACGTGCGGGCGAAATAGCTCCCTCCCAGGTAGCCCGCCTCCAGCCCCAGGATGGCGCCGGCGAGCAGCCCCGCCCCCGCCAGCACGCCCCAGGGCGAGCGCTCCCGCGCCCAGGCCTGCAGCCACAGCCCGGGGCGGAGCAGCAAGGCGGTGCCCGCCACCCCGGCCAGCAGCAGCCAGACGCCGCCCGGGATCCAGATCCCGAAAAACCGCAGCACTAGGCTGTGCAGGATGTAGAACACCAGCGAGTTGGCGCCCCAGAAGCGGATCTCGCCCCAGGGCGGGCGCGGCCGCCGCCCCAGCCAGCGCCGGATTGCGTCCAGCAGCAGGGCGGGGAAGGCCAGCCCCAGCAGCCAGTAGTCCGGGCTCATCCAAAACTTGTTGAAGTCCCAGCCGGCGCGCCCCACCACCACCCCCAGCGCCGCCAGCGCGCTGGCGGCCACCGCCAGCCGCATGCGGGGGCTGGGGTAGCGCTTCAGGTGCGCCCCCATCAGGTAGAAGCTCAGCCAGGGCAGCAAGGGAAACAGCCCCGGGGTCAGGAAAAACGACGACACCCCGCCGTCATGGATTTTCCAATAGAAAACGTGCTGGTTGAGGTAATGGATGGCGAACGGCAGCGGAAACAGCCAAGTCCAGCCCCGCGGCCACAGCCAGCGCAGCCCCAGCATGGCGATCATCGCCATGCCGGCGCTCTGGAACACGTCCGCCTGCCCCAGCGTCCCCTGCACGTAGTTGTTGGCGAAGCCGGCGAAGATCAGGAACAGCCCGTTGGCGGCGATGCGCGCCTCGTCGCCGCGCTCGCGCGAGACCAGGCCCCACAGGTTCATCCCGGTGGAGGTGAAAAACAGCACCGAGCCCATGGTGGCGATGTTCAGCCAGGGGGCGTCGGGGAAGGGCACATGCGCCAGCACCATGAGCAGGCAGGCCAGGCCCTTGAGCAAGTCCACGGCGTGGTCGCGGGCCAACACCACCGGCGAATCCGGAGCGCGCAGGATCAGGGAGGCGGAGACCGACATGGGGGCCTGGCTCGAGCGGAACGCCGCCCCGGGCGCGGGCCGCGGGCCGACGTTGCTACAATCATCACTCATGTCTTCGATGGTTCGCGCGGAAAACGTCACCAAGGTGTACCCGGTGGGCCAAGTGCTGGTGCCCGCCCTGCGGGGCGTGTCGCTGGAGGTGGAAAAAGGCGAGTTCGTCTCCATCGTGGGCGCCTCCGGCAGCGGCAAAAGCACCCTGCTGCACGTGCTCGGCGGCTTGACCCCGCCCACCTCGGGCCGGGTGTACATCGAGGGCACCGAGTACGGCACCCTCTCCGACGGCGGCCGCACCGCCCTGCGCCGCCGCGCCATCGGCATCGTCTTCCAAAAGTTCAACCTGCTGCCCACCCTCGACGCCCTCGGCAACATCGAGATCGCGCGCGAGATCGCCGGCACCCGCGGCCACGACGGTGCCTACCAGGCCAAGCTGATCGAGATGCTGGGCATCGGCGATCGCCTGCGCCACCGCCCCACCCAGCTCTCCGGCGGCGAGCAGCAGCGCGTCGCCATCGCCCGCGCCCTCATCAACCAGCCCCGCATCCTGCTGGCCGACGAGCCCACCGGCAACCTCGACTCCAAAAACTCCGACGCCGTGCTGGCCATCCTGGCGGAGCTGAACCAGGAGCTGGGCCAAACCATTCTGATGATCACCCACAACGCCGCCGCCGCCGCCATCGCCCACCGCACCCTGCACATGCGCGACGGCCTTTTCGTGGACGCCTAGGGCGGCAAGCCCCCATGGAGTTCCTGCTTCACGGCCACGAGTTCAACCTCAAGGGGGCCAACCGCGGCTTCTTCACCACCCGCCTGCGCGCCAACCTCGAACGGCTGCTCGAGGGCTGCGAGTGCCGGGTAGGCATGCGCGGCCTGGGGCTGGTGGTCGCCTGCCCGGACGAGCACGCGGTCGAAGCGCGGCAACGGCTGGACCGGGCCCTGGGGGTGCAGACCATCGTGGCGGGCGAGCGGGTCGCCCCCGATCCCGAGGCCATCGCCCCGGTGGCGCTGGCGATGATCGCCGCCCAGCAGGGCGCGAGCTTCGCCTTGAACGTCCTGCGCCCCGACAAGGCCCTGGCGCTGACCTCCTACGAGGTCGCGGTCCAGGTCGGCCGCCACATCGAAGCCACGCTGGGGCTGCCGGTGGACCTGCGCCATCCCCAGCGCCGCTGCACCATCGTGCTCAGCCGCCAGGGGGCGCTGGTGAGCCGCGCCCCCGAGCCCGGCCCCGGCGGCATGCCGGCCGGCACCGCCGGCCGCCTGCTCGGCCTGCTCTCCAGCGGCTTCGACTCGCCGGTGGCGGCCTACCGCCTCATCCGCCGTGGCGCCCGGGTGATGTTCCTCCATTTCCACAGCACCCCGCTCTCGGGGCAGGGCTCGAGCGTGCCCCCGGTCGAGCGCCTGGCCCGCCAGCTCACCCGCTATCAGCTCTCCAGCCGGCTCTACCTCTGCCCCTTCGAGCCGGTGCAGCGCGCCATCGTGGCCAATTGCCCCAGCCCGCTGCGCGTGCTGCTCTACCGCCGCCTGATGCTGCGCATCGCCGCCGCCCTGGCGCGCGACCTGCATGCCCACGGCCTGGTCACCGGCGACTCGCTCGCCCAGGTCGCCAGCCAGACCGCGCGCAACCTGGAGGCGGTCAGTGCCGCCGTCGCCACCCCCATCTACCGCCCCCTCATCGGCGACGACAAGATCGCCATCCAGGCCGAGGCCCGCCGCCTGGGCACCTTCGACATCTCCGCCGAGGTCAGCGACGACTGCTGCTCCGCCTTCATGCCCCGCAGCCCCTCGCTCGCCAGCAGTCCCGAAGAGTTGGCCGCAGCCGAGCGCGGCCTCGACCTCCCCGCTCTGGTGGCCGAAAGCCTCGCCCGCCTCGAAGTGCGCCGCTACCGCCTCGCCGCCGGCGAAGCGGTCGAAGACCATGGGCGGGACCCGGACGGCGGCTGAGCCCGCGCGCACGGGGGTCATCGGAACTGACGGCCGGCGGATCGGCTACACCACTGCTGGCTCGGGCGCATCACGGAATGCTTCGGGAAGGTCCACGTCGGCGAATTCCAGGTCGGTCGAACCGCGGAGATTGCTTTCCAATTCCAGGCGGTACGGCACTATCAGCTGAAAAAATGCCGACATGTCGCGCGACAGGTCGAACTGCTCATCAACATCGATGGTCTGAATGAACTTCCAATCGGCGGCATCACCCGGCGTTATTTTCAGCCGCTCCATCTTTTCGATGTAGTCGCGGGTTCTCTGTTTGCCGCAGAGTTGGATTGCGATCCGCTTCCCAATGATTCTGGCTTCTCGCTCTGCGGGAATGTGCTCCCATCTAAATCCTGCGGCCTCCAACGTCCTGTCTAGGCTCATCACAACTGCGTGCAATTTCCAGAGTTTCGGTTGGCAGCCAAACTGGACGAAGTGCTGTAGCTCATGCGCGAGCGTCATAGTCAGACCCACATCGTCCTCGCATGCGCTGCGGTGAAGGTAGATCGCGCAATCGAACTCGAACACTCCCTTGTAGTCCGCATGCCCGTGCGCCACATCCGCGCCGACGAGGAGCTCGTACAGATTCTCCGGCAACGATCCCATCATCGTCGTCTCGTTGACCGGAAAATGCAGGCCTCTGTTCGCTGGTGGGTCGAATCCCAGTATTGCCACGTCGCTGTCACTTAGAAAGACCAGCAGCCGCAAATCGGGCAGCGAGCAACCAAAGGCGGCGATCACACTGCTGGCCACCGCGCGGCGGTGCGCCACCACCGCTTCATTCTGCCCGTCCACAATGATCTTCGGCGCCATCGGCACCAGTTTACCCCCCGAACGGGCGGATGCGTTCGCTTTTTGTTCGTGAAGCCGGCGAGCCTCCCGCCCGGTTGGTCCCGGCAACCACCGCTTCGTTCGTCAGCAGGCGTCAAGCCGCCCGGTGGTAGAGTCATGCCATGGCCGAAGTCCTTTCGGTGGCGGCGCTGAAGGTCGTCGCGGACGGCCGCACGCTGGTGGGCGAGCTCAGCTTTTCGGTCGAGGCGGGCGAGTGCCTGGCGATCATCGGTCCCAACGGCGCGGGCAAGACCGTCCTGCTGCGCGCGCTGCTCGGGCTGATGCCCCACACCGGCGAGATCCGCTGGGCGCCGGGGACGCGCCTCGGGTATGTGCCGCAAAAGATCGAGGCCGACCGCCGGCTCCCCATCCACTTCGGCAACCTGCTGGCGGCCAAGGCGGCCTTGATCGGCGCCTCCCAGGCCGAGCGCGAGGCGGTGATCGAGCAGGTCGGCCTGGACGCGCGCCTGCTGTCTACGCCGGTCGGCAAGCTCTCCGGCGGACAGTTCCAGCGCGCGCTGCTGGCCTTCGCCCTGCTGGGCCGGCCCCAGGTGCTGCTGCTCGACGAGCCCACCGCCAGCATTGACCAGCCCGGCGAGGAGCGCATGTACGAGCTGATCCACCGCCTGCAGCACGGCGGCTTGACCGTCATCCTCATCTCCCACGAGCTGAGCGTGGTCTACGGCTATGCCAACCGGGTGCTGTGCCTCAACCGCACCGCGCTCTGCATCGGGCCGCCCAGCGAGATCATGACGCCGGCCGCGTTGCAGCAGCTCTACGGCGCGCCCGCGCGCTTTTACCACACCGAGCACGAGCGCCATGTCTAACCCCGACCTGGCCAACGTCTGGACCATCGTCTTGGGCTGCACCGCGGCGGCGGCGGCCGGCCTGGTGGGCGCCTTTGCGCTGATGAAGCGCACCATCCTCGCCGGCGACGTCATGTCGCACATCACCATCCCCGGCCTCGGCCTGGCGGTGATTTGGAAGATCAACCCGCTGGTGGGCGGCGGCCTGACCCTCCTCGTCGGCATTCTGCTCATCTGGAAGCTGGGTTCGGCCACCGAGCTCTCGACCGAGGCCGGCATCGGCGTGATGTTCGCCACCGCGGTGGCGCTGGGGGCGCTGCTGATGCACTCCAGCGAGGAACTGGTGAACGCATTGTTTGGCGGCTTCGCCAGCGTCTCGGTCGGCTCCTTCGCCTTTGGCATGGCCGCCAGCCTGCTGGTGGCGATCGCCCTCTGGCGCCTGCGCCACCGCCTGATCCTGTCGCTGTTCTCCACTGAGCTGGCCACCGCCAGCGGCGTCAACGTCCAGACCACCAACCTTTGGTTCTTGCTGCTGTTCGGCCTGGCGATTCTGTCGAGCCTGCAATTCCTGGGCGGCCTCCTGGTGGGCGCGCTCATCATCGTGCCCGCCTCGACCGCGCGCCAATTGACCCATTCCCTCGGCGCCTTCCTGGCGGCCTCGGCCCTGCTGGCAGTCGCCGCCATGGCCTCCGGTTTTTTCCTCGCGGCGCGCTACGGTATCGAGCTGGGCCCCACCGTAATCATTTCCGCAGCGGCAATGTTCGCCCTGAGCCTGCTGCCCATCCGGCGATAGCGCCGCCGCGGACGGGTGGCCGGAGCTGGCGGGGGGCGAGCCGCGGGGGAGGGTGATTTCTACAAAATTGTTACATTTGGCGGTCTTCGGGCAATTTTGTGCCGGGCGACATGAGATTTGTAGGAGGGAGGGCTTGACGACCGCCGCACAGCTCGAAGAGACTGCCCCTGGACTGGCTTCACCGGGAGGCGAGATGAGTCTCAGGCAGGCAGGCAGGCAGGCAGGCTTAGGTTAGGGGCCGTCGCCGCTGCCGTGGCGGTGGCGGGATTGGCGGCAGCGCAGGCGCCCACGGGCGGTGCGCCGCCGCAGGGGTATGTGGCCACGGGCCGGGCGGTGGTCTTCACGCCCGGCGGCAGCTTGGGCGGCCCCATCCGCATCGAGGTCTGGGGTTCGCGCCACTGCCGGATCACGATTGACCTCCCTGGCGGGCAGCGCTACCAGCGGGTGGTGAATTACCCCGGGTTCTCGGAGGTTGGGCCGCCCGGGGTGGCGCAGGCACTCCCGCCGGGCGGGCTGGGCGAGAACTGCGATCTGCTGACGCAGGGTCTGTCGTGGGGTGATTTGGCCTCGGGCGGAGCGCTGGCCAGGGATCTCGGACCGTCGCCCGCAGAGGGCGGAGATGCCTCCGCCGGCCACCGCTATCTTGTCTATCGCCCGGCCCCGGCGAACTTTGACGGCAGCGGCGCGGCGCGAATCGCCAAGGCAAGCTCCGTCACGATCGATGTGGACGGCACCACCGGCTTCCCTGAGCGCGCGGTCTTCACCGCGGCCACGGGCCAGACGGTGGAAGACGACTATTCCGGCTACCGTTCCTCCGGCGCGGCACCGTTCGCCTCCCGCGTCGAGCAGCTTGTCAACGGAGAGCGCCGCCTGGTGGTGGACCTCGACCGCCTCGCGGTCCGGCCCGGGTTCACCAGCCAGGACTTCGCCCTGCCGCCCGGCCCACCGCCGCGTGCGCCTCGCCAGGGGGAACGATGAACCCCCTCCAAGCGGCGGTGCGCCGGTCCCTCTTCCCGCTTCTTCTCCTCGCGTGGGCTGTTTCGGCCAGCGGCCAGGGCGTGGTCAACCTGTGGCCGACGCTTGCAGCCACCCAGAACTTCGGCTTCGATCAGGTGGACAACGCCTCGCTGGCGAACTCCTTCCATATTCCGATCATGGCGCGCCAAGGACGTGGCATCTCGCTCTCGCTTAGCCTGAACTACAACAGCCAAATCTGGAGCACGGACAACACTTGGGGATTTCCCTATGGGAGCTGGCAGCCCACCATGAACGGCTACGGGTGGACCGCGCCGATGTTCGGGGAGATCGGCGAGGGGACCGGCTACGTGGGGAGCTGCGGGTACCCGCTCTACGACCCCTATGGCAATTATATTGGCGACGACGGCTCGGTCTCCTTGTACGTCTACCAGTTCTTCTTCGTTGACGCGGGCGGCGTCGTCCATCCGTTTTCGGGCGCGTGGTACAGCGGCAGCAACGACCCCACCACCGACTGCCCGGCGCCGTCGGCCGCGTACACGCAAACCGCCAGCGACAACTCCGGCTACCAGGTCTCCGTCAGCGCCACCGGCGTGCCCTCGGTCACCTCGCCGGATGGGACCCTGATCGACGCCTGGGGCGACCTGACCGACCGCAACGGCAACCAGATCACGGCTCAGACCCGCTACTGCAGTGGCCCAGGAAACCCACTGCCTGCCTGCACGGCCAGCAGCCAAACGATCACGGAGTACTACGACACCTTGGACGGGAGCAACCCGGCGCTGACGGTCGCGAGCAGCTCGGCCTCGCCCGAGCAGCCCACCACCTTCACCTATGCCGGTGCTGGAGGAAACCCGGTGACGGTGACGGAGCAGTTTGAGACCCGGAGCGTCGCCACCAGTTTTGGGTGCTCGGGCACACCGGAGTGGTCCACCAGCAGCGCCAGCTTGCCGAGCGAGCTCGACCTGCCGGACGGCACCAAATACACCTTCACCTACGCCGCGAACGGCCAGTTGGCCAGCGTCACGCTGCCGACGGGAGCCACGATCAACTACGCGCGCGGATACTCCTGCCCATCCGGGGCGGCGTACCTCAGCGAAAGCTTGGCGCGCACCGACACGGTGACCGGCGGAGCTGGCTGGACCTGGAGTGGGAACGCCAGCGTCAGCCACGTCACCGATCCCGACGGCGCTGGGACCGCGTTGGTGTTCGGCGCGGGCGGACTGGCGAGTTCGATCGCCGGGGCCGCCAGCACGGTCTACCTCTGCTACAACGGGGCCAGCCTAAGCGGGAGCGCCTGCAGCTCGACCCCCAACGCCGGCGTCTTCATCAACGAGGATCGGCGCTACACCACCCTCGCCGACACCAACCAAACCGACCTGGCGGACGTGTCCTTGAACTGGCTGGGCAATCCCACCGAGGAGGACGACTACGACTGGGGCCCCGGCGGAGCGCCCGGCGGACTGCTGCGCAAAACGTTGACCACCTATTACGGGGATTTCGATTTTCCCGCCAGCGTCAAGGTGCAGGATGGCGCGGGCAACACCGTGTCGCAGACCACAAACACCTACGATCAGGGCACACCCACGGGCAGCGGCGCCACCCAGCTCACCGCGCCGCCGGGGCTTCGCGGCAACCTCACCACGCAGACGGTGTGGGTCAACCCGTCCAGCTCGCTGACCAAGACCTTCACCTACTACGACACCGGCCAGGTGGATGCGGCCACCGATTTCAACGGTGGCACGACCACCTACAGCTACGGCGCCTGCAACCACGCCTTTCCGACCTCGGTGCAGGAGGCGGTCGCCGGCCTTTCGGTGAGCATGGCCTGGAACTGCAGCGGCGGGGTGAGGACAAGCTACACCGACGAGAACGGCCATGCCGCATACGTCGCCTACGCCGACCCGCACGGATTGTGGCGGCCGAGCAGCACCACCGACGCGGCGGCCAATACCACCAACTTCACCTACACGCCCGCCGCTGGGCCGAGCCCGGCGACGGTCGAGTCGGCCATGAACTTCAACTCCGGCCAATCGGTCTCCGACCAATTGACCACGCTCGACGGCCTGGGCCGCCCCTACTTGTCGCAGACGCGGCAGGGCCCGGCGCTCTCGACCTTCGACTCGGTGCAGACGGTCTACGATCAGGAAGGCCGCCCCCACGAGGTGAGCGCCCCCTATGTGGGCACCGCCTCGGCCACCGCCCCGGGCGGCACCGCGTTCAACGTGACCACCTTTGATAGCGCCGGGCGCACCCACACCATCACCGACGGCGGCGGCGGGGTGACCACCTACGGCTATAATGGCAACGATGTCTCCGTCACCCGCGGGCCGGCGCCAAGCGGGGAGAACACCAAGCAGCGGCAGTTCGAGTTTGACGGCCTGGGGCGGCTGAAATCGGTGTGCGAGGTTACGGCCGCCGCGGGCAGCGGCCCCTGTGGGCAAAGCCACGGCGCCAACGGCTATCTGACGCTCTATGCCCGCAACCCGCTCGGCGCCATCATCCAGGTCACCCAGAACGCGCAGGGAGCCCCCACCCAGAGCCGCAGTTTCAGCTTTGACGGCTTGGGGCGGCTAACGGCGGAGACCAACCCCGAGAGCGGCACCACCCAATACTTTTTCGACAGCGACTCGACCTGCAGCGTGAGCTCGGGTGGCGACTTGGTCCGCCGCGTGGACGCCAGCGGCAACACCACCTGCTACAGCCACGATTCCCTCCACCGGGTCACGCAGATCAGCTACCCCAGCGGCCCCAGCGCCGGAGCCACGCCGACCAAGACTTTCGTTTACGACAGCGATACCGGCATTGCCGTCTCAGGCGCTCCCGGCTACATCGCCTCGAGCCTGGCAGGTCGGCTGGTCGGGGCCTACACCGGGCCCGGCAACGCGCCGGATACCGAAGTAGGGTTCGCCTACGACGCGCTCGGCAGAACCGTCTACACCGCACAGGAGAGCCCCACCTCCGCCGGCTGGCAGGTCTCGACCGAGGCCTATTCCCCCGCCGGCGCGCCGCAGGCATTGGGCTTGCCTGGGGCGCCCGCGATCACCTACGGTCTGGACGGCGAGGGGCGGCCCCAAAGCGTTTCCGTCAGCTCCGGCCAGAACCCGGTAAGCGCCGTAAGCTACAACGTCGCGGGCCAGGCGAGCTCGGTGACGCTGGGCTCCGGCGAGGTGGATAGCTTTACCTTTGACCCGAACACCGGCCGCCCGACCTCGAGTTCGTTTGGACTGGTGGCCGGCGCCTACGACTACGTCAACCTCACCTGGAACGCAAACGGCACGCTGGCCCAAACCGCGCAGACCGACTACCTTGCCAACGCGCCGGACAACCAGACCTGCAACTACACCCATGATGACCTGGGTCGGCTGGCTTCCGTGGCTTGCGCCGGCGGTGTTGCCTGGCAACAGACCTTCGCCTATGATCCATTCGGCAATGTGGTCAAGAGCGGCTCGCAATCGTTTGGCGCGGCCTACAGCAACAATCGCATCTCGACCGACATCAACTTCTCGCCCAACTATGACAGCGACGGCGACCTTCTTGACGACCCGGTGAGCGCCCAGCGCAACGTCAACGCCTTCGACAGCGAAGGCCACGCCGTGATGCTCGAGGGCATCGGGGTCACCTACGATGCGCTCGGGCGGGCCGTGGAGGCGGCCGAGCCGAGCGGTGCGATCGAGTTCCTCTATGGCCCCGACGGGGGTAAACTAGCGGTCATGCAGGGCCAGACGCTGAAGCGGGCCGATATTCCGCTGCCGGGCGGCGGGGAGGCGGT
>Ga0307373_10000601_pt1 | contig 69457 bp, 56 predicted proteins | sample OX2MG_FD_202534 | JGI IMG/M metagenome (GOLD analysis project Ga0307373, IMG submission 202534) | Soil microbial communities from Risofladan, Vaasa, Finland - OX-2 | ecosystem: Environmental > Terrestrial > Soil > Coastal area > Acid sulfate soil | place: Finland: Risofladan, Vaasa | collected... | reverse complement strand
GCTTCTCCGCCCAGCTCCGCTTCTCTTCCATCCCGCCACTTCACCATCGCCGCCTCGCGCCCGCAAGCCTGGGTTGCTTTGACGCCTACGCTCAAGGAGGTGGCAGCAGGCGCGGCGTGAAGCCCAAGCTGCGAACACAGACAGCCCCCAAAAAGGTAAACGCAATGGAATCTGACCAGCCTCAGGCTAAACCAAAGTGCGAAAGACTCTGGACACTACCCCGATCCGCTTCCGCGTCCAAAAGCTGGTTCAACGTCTCCTCCACCGTCGCCCGCACCACTTGGTCCACGTGGTCCCGGATCGGCCGCTCGTCAATCTGAATCACACCCCCGGCCTTGACCGGTTCTTGATCTTGCGCCATGCTGGTCTCCTGTTCTGGTCGGTTTGGCTGGCGCCCCCTGCCCGGGGCGCCAGCGCTGTTTGTACCAGACCAGCTCAGGCCTTTTCAAATGTGCGAAATTTAGCGTACGTTATCGCCACATTCTGGCCGCTCTTCGCCTGCGCTTCGATCAGCTCCCGCCAATAGGCCCTCGCCACCTCGCCCTTGTGCTGTCGCATCCTGCGATCATGCCCGCGTTCTGACGCCAGCCACAAGGTGCGCTTCATTCACCGCTCACTCAGGCTAAACCAAAGTGCGAAAAACTCTGGACACTACCCGCCCTTCAGCGGCAACAGCTTTTCGCGGAGCAGGCTGTCAAGGTTCGTCCGGATCGCCGCCGCAAGTTCATCGAAGGCCTTGTCGGTCGCCGCAAGCGCAGCGCTCGCCTGGGTCAGGTTGATGTCGACTCCAACCCCCGCCTCGACGTTCGCCGTGATGCCGATTTTCGAGTCCGGCGCGGCGATGCTGGCGATTGCGCCGGCCCTGGTGTCCGCCCGCACGCCACCTGCGACGTCCGGGAGCTTGATACTGGCAACCGCCGAGGCCGAGAGACCAGCACTGGTCGACGCTCCCGCGGACGCCCGCGCTTCAGCCTCAGCCGGGCCGGCCCGGGCGGAGAGCTCCACGGCGGATTGTATGGCGCCCTCATGCGCCCCACCGAGCCCCACGTACCCTCGGCCCTCAACCCGCTTGCCTGGGCCGACAGCGCGATCGGTCCCAGGTCGAGTCTCGCACCTACGTTCAGGACGCCAGCGGATGCGTGCAGCTCGACAATGTTCAACCAAGCTCGGAGAAGATCGCAGCAATGCCCGTCCGCATCGATGTCGCTGGCGGGGTTGTTCTGGTCATAGGCGTAGAGGTTGAGGGACTGGGGGTTCTCCAGCTTGGCGTAGGGGACGGCGGCGGGGGCCTGGGACCAGTCGGGGGTGAGGAAACGGCCGAGGAAGGAGTTGTAGTAGCGGGCGCCGAAACTAGCTGTCGTTCCAATCATACCGGGCCGATGACCGACATGTGAACAATGCGGCCGTGCGCATCGGCATCTATGAACAAGGCGCCGTTCTCCTGCTCGTAATTCGCTCGTGGATACTCTAGATAATACACGTAGAGGAACCCGTGCGTATTCTGGTTGCCGTTCCCATGTTTGTATTTCCCGCTGCTGCAATCGCGCCCGTATACGCGTTGCGCGGAGCTGATTTGGGAGCCAAGTGCAATGCCGCGCCCAGTCATTCCGATTTGCCCGTTAGCTTCATGCCCCCAAACCTGGACGGACTGAACCGCGCTCTCGATCCGCCGGCCGGCACTGTCTCTGTAGAAGTCCGCGGCGACCTGCATGATTACGTGCCCCCTCGTCCAGGTGTAGGCGCGACTTCCGCTGCCTTTGGGGAAATCGGGGCCGCTTTTCTCCTCAACATTCTCGGGGGGACCGAGCGCAGCGATGACTTGGGCGACTGTTGTCGAGCCTACAGTGACACCGCTAAGCGTGCGCTCGGCCCTGTAGTTCTCTGGTCTCTTTCGCTGTAACGGTGGATGGTAAGTTACTAGCAGTAGGAGCTGGCCGCCTCCTGCGTCTGGCAGGGGCTTCGTCGGCGAAGTAGTTTTTGGCGCGGGGCCACCGCATGGCGTTCCTTCCTTGCACATCTTCAATCTGCGGTTGTTGATCACCCGCAGCGTTTCGAGGGGGTCCGAAGTGATGAGTTGGCGTATCGCCCCGGTGGCGGCGCCGCAAGTGCGCAGACAGCCCATGGTGGCGTGCTCTGGGCCTGTCCTATTCAGTCCGTCGGGCACGCCCTCCTTGCCCGCATGCACGCCTACGCCGACGTGTTCTTTGCCGTCGGCACCCCTGAACTCCTTCAATCTGAAAATCCCGTCCGGGCCGAATGCGCCGTGCGCGGTGTCGGCTGACCCACCGTGTAGGTGAGGCGAGGTCGTATCGAAGAATTGATAGGTGCCGTCTACGAGCTTGCCGATCGTCGCCCTGGAGTCAACGTTGTCTGCGGCTGGCCACCGGCCAATGACGTTGCCGTTCCTGTCGAGCAGAGTAATCGTATGCGTAGCGCCGTCAAAAACCAGGTCGGAATAGTGGCCATTCGCGTCCGTGCTGGTGCCCGGATTGTTGAGGACGTAGCTGTAGAGGTTGAGCGACTGGGGGTTGGCGAGGTTGGCGTAGGGGACGGCGGCGGGGGCCTGGGACCAGTCGGGGGTGAGGAAGCGGCCGAGGGAGGAGTTGTAGTAGCGGGCGCCGAAGTAGTCGAAGCCGGTCTCGCCGTCGCGGTACTTGCCGGTGAGGTGGAGGCTGCTGGCGCCGCCGATGGCGCTCAGGTTCTCGCCGAAGGGGCCGCTGGTGTAGGCGCCCGCCAGCGCGCCGGCCGGGCCGGTGCGGGCGCGCACCGTGCCCAGCCAGTCGGTGTGGGCGTAGCTGGTGCCGGCGCTGCCCACGGTGGCCAGGGTGCGGCCGCCGAAGTAGGTCTCCCCCTGCAGCAGGTTTTGGCTCGCGTCCACCACGCTCAGCTCCTGGCCGTCCTGGGCATATATGTACTCTTTTACCACGCCGCCGACGCTCTCGTGCACCCGCCGGCCCTCGGCATCGTAGACGTAGCTGGCGGTGGCGCCGCCGTTGACGCCGACCAAGCGGTTTTCGGCGTCGTATTGCAGCGTCTGGCCGTTGCTGGAGGTCAGGTTGCCGTTGGCGTCGTAGCTGGCGCCATCCATGCGGTTGTAGCTGTTGTTGAAGGTCAGCGAGCTGCCGGGGCCGGTCCAGCGGTTGCCGTAGCGGTCGTAGGTGTAGGCATCCACCGTGCCCGAACAGCTCGGGGTGCAGGCCTGGGCGAGCTGGTTGAGGTCGTTGTAGGAGAAGCTGTAGGCGCCGTTGACGCTGTCGGTGGCGGCGAGCATGTCGTTGTCGCCGGCGTAGGTGATGCCGCCGAGGCTGTAGACGGTGTTGCCGCCGCTATAGTAGCCGTTGGCGCCGCCGGTGAGGGTGGCGCCGGAGGCGGTGGCGGTGAAGGAGGGATGGCCGAAGTCGCCCTCGGTGGTGTCGGAGCCGACGCTGATGGCGTAGTTGGTGTTCGAGCCGCTGGCGGCGGCGGTGAGGTTGACGGTGCTGCCGCTGGCGGTGGCGTGGACCACATTGCCGTTGAGCTGGGCGGCGAGGCCGCTGGCGACGGTGGTGCTGTCGTCGCCCTGGCCGTAGCCGTAGTTGGCGCTGGCGGTGCCCACATTCGCCCAGACGTTGCCGGAGTCGTAGACGGTCTGGCAGGTGGCCTCGGTGCAGCCCCGCGGCAGCACCTTGGACTGCTCGCTCCCGCCCACCGAGATCCAGCCGGTGCCGGGGGCGCCGGGGACCCACGACTGGCCGGTGACGGCGGTGAGCGCGTCGAGCCGGCCGCGGAGGTCGTAGCCGCGGGTTTCGGTGATGCCGTTGCCCAGCGTGGCCGAGAGCTCGTGGCCCCAGGCGTCGTAGGCGACGTTGGAGATCAGTGTGCCGTCGGCGCTGCTGGCCAGGCTGGTTGGGCGTCCGGCGAGGTCAAAGACGCTGGTCAGGGTCGAGCGCCGCATGTAATCGGAGGTTAGCGGATCGCCCGCGAGGTCGTAGGTATAGCTTTGCGGGAAGCTGCCGGAGCCGAACACGCCGGGCGTGGCGGCGGCTGTGTAGGCGGTTCTGCCCATCGGGTCGTAGGAAAAGATCTCGGCGGTATTCGAGCTGGTCCATTCCTCGGTCAGGCGGCCGATGGGGTTGGTCAGCGATGTGCCCCAGAGGCTGTTTTGGTCGTAGCTGAAAAAGGCTGTCGGGGTGCCGTCGCTGTAGTTCACCTGGGTCAGGCGGTGGAGGCCGTCGTACTGGTAGCAGGTGCGGATGCCGCGGGCGTCGGTGCGGCTGGCCAGGTCGCCGGCGCTGCGGTTGGGGGCGGCGCAGTTGGAATCGGCGTCGTAGACGTAGCTGTAGGAGCCGCCGGCGAGCTCGGAGTTGCTGGCGCTGAGGAGGCGGGAGAGGCTGTCGTAGCCAAAGGTGCGGGACTCGCCGCCCTGGGTGACGCTGGCAAGGTCGTTTTGCGTGTTGTAGCCGTAGCTGGTGAGGTAGCCATTGGCGGCCACGTCGAGCCCGGAACAATCCGCGCCCGTGTTCCCTTGGCTCGGCCCCGTGCCGCTGATCACCTCGCACACCCGCGACAGCCGCCCCAGCCCGTCCACTTGGGAGATGCGGGTGATGCGGTCGGTGCCGTCGCCCTCGTCCTGGGTTTCGGTGTCGCGATCCGCGTAGGTGGTGATGAAGGTGGCGCCGTCGGCGTGGGTGTCGAGGGTTTGCCGGCCCAGGGCATCGTACTGCAGGCTGTCGCCCGGCTCGCTGTTGTTGGCGGGCGCGCCGTTGCTGGCCGAGGAGTAGGGGTAGGTGACGTGGCTCTTCTCGCCATAGCCGTTGTAGAGCGTGTCCACCCGGCTCCACTGGTTGGCGCTGGTTTCGGTGGCGGCGACGATGGGGCGGCCCAGGCCGTCGAAGCTGTCGAGCTCGTCCATCCAATCGCCGGCGGTGTCCTGTTTGCGCTTGGTCTCGAGCGTGGTGGAGTTGGGGGAATAGGTGTAGGTGGTCACGCCGCCATCGGGAAAATCCGCCTCCGTCAACCGGCCCCAGGCGTCGTTGTAGAGGTAGTTGCTGGTGTTGGTGTTCTGGTCGGCGTGGCTGGCCATGGTGCCGCCGGCGTAGTTCCAGGCGTAGCGGTCGGCGTGGCCGAGGGCGTCGGCGATGGTGGTGATGTAGGCGTTGGTGGTGTAGGGGGCGCCGCCGACAAAATTGTCGGCGTAGCTGTAGCTGGTGGTGTCGCCGGCGGCGTCGGTGGCGCTGAGGCGCTGGCCGGTGTCGTCGTAGGCGAAGGTCGAAACCAGGAAGGCGCCGGTGGTGTTGACCCAGCGGTGGACGCTGGTCAGGTTGCCGCGGGAACCGGCCACGGCCGCATGCTGGACGATCCCCGAGGTCGCCTGCGGGGTGGTCTCGTCGTAGCCGTAGTCGGTCTCGGCGACGCGATTGCCGCTGCCGTCTTCGACCACCACGCTGGCGGGGCGGTCCACGATCCCGCTGGCGCCGAGGCTGGCGTAGGTGGTCAGCGTTTTCCGCGCGGGTGCGGCTGGCGGCGCGCCCGCGCCGTAGTCGTAGTCGTCCTGCTCGATCGGCTCCATGGCGGCGCTGTAGGCGATGGTGGTCTCCTTCTGCTGGTTGTTGGGCAGGATGGCGGTGCGGCTGGTGGGCAGGATCGGCCACGCTGTCCACTGCTCGTCCACGGTGCGCAGGACGGCGCCGCCGACGTCCTGGCTGACCACCTGCTGCTCCACCGGCATCTCCGTGCTCACCTCAAGGGTGGAGTTGGGCTGCATCACGCCGTAGATCCCGGAGTAGGTGTAGGTGGTCGCGAAGCTGGTCCCGGCGACCTGGTCGTGGGTGGTGACGACGGTTTGCTTCGATGACCAGTAGTGCGGATCGGAGCCGTTCCACGCGGTGGAGTAGTCGAAGTGCTGCCATTGCTGTTCGGTGGCGCCGTCCGAACTGACGTAGCGGTCGGTGACCACCGGGGTGGCGTAGCGCAGGGAGCATTCGGCTGCGGGGCCGATCCAGTCGCCGCCGCCGGAGTTGGCCTGGAAAAAGCCTGCCTCCGAGGGGCCGCTGGTCAAGCCCCAGACGTAGCGGACGTAGCCGCCGCCGGGGTAGATGACCTTGCTCAGCAGGCCGAAGGTGGGGTCGTACTGGAACTGGTAGGTGCCCTCGGGCGTGGTCAGGGAGGCGACAACCGGGTTGGAGCCGCTGGCGGCAATGGTGGTGTTGCAGGTCGAGCCCGAGGACTCGTCCAGCAGGGTCGCGGTGACGGAAAAGCTGGCGCTGGCCGTGCCCCAGGTCAGCGCATAGGCGCCGCCTCCGGACACGGCAACGGTGTTGTTGCCGCCGTCGAAACCGCTGGTGGCCAGCGCCTGCCGCCCCAGGGTGTCGGTATAGGTGATGTCGCCGGTGTTCGGGTCTTGGCTGATGGTGACCTGGTTGCCGTTGCGGTCGGTGACGCTGTCGGCGATCTCGCTGCCGTCGAAGTTGTAGGTGGTGCCGTCGGCGGTGGTGACGTTGGTGGCGGCTCCGCTGGCGCTGACCGTGGCCGAGATTGGGCCCTCGCCGCCGGCGAGCTGGTTGGGGAAATAGTTGGTGCAGGGCGGGTTCACGTTGGGGAAGCTGACCGAGAGGTTCAGCGAGTGGGGCTGGTCCTCCGGATCGGTGAAGACGAAGTTGGTCAGCAGCGAGCAGAACGGACCCAGCGAGCCGTTGGGCGCGACGTTGTCGGCGCGGCTGATGCTGAGGCGGGGGATGCCGTAGCTCCAGCCGTTCTCGGCGAGGGCGCCGGATTGGGTGTTCCAGACGATGTTGCCGGGGCCCGCGTTCGAGACGTAGCGCTGGCCGTTGCTGCTGTAGAAGAAGCTGAACGGCAGCGTCCATTGGCGCCCGGGGGGCATGGCCACCGGGAAGCTGAGGGCCACCGAACCGTTGGCCGGGTTGACCACCTCGTGCGGGCCGACGATGAGGGCGTGGCCGGGGAGGTTGGGCGGCGGGGCGGTGGTGTCGCCGACGCTGGGGATCCCCTGCGCCAGCGCAGCCGCGCCCAACCCCAGCACCAGAATTAGGCTAAGCCTGCCTGCCTGCCTGCCTGCCTGCCTATGATTCCTTGTTGCCGTCATTCTTCGCCTCGGAGACACCCGGACTGGGGGGAGTGTCCCAAGCGAGAGAGCGGGAGTCAATGAAAAAGCACTGCGGGAGTTAACAAAATCCCAACCGCCGGGAAAGCCACCGCGAGTGAAAACAAACGAGTTGCGGGGGCGGAGGGCCCGGGAGCCGGCTTGCGGCCGGTAATTCGCAACAATTTTGTAGATATTGCGGGCGCGGCGGCCGCGAGCGCACCTCGAACGCACCTCAGGCGAAGTGTCCGGGCCGCGGGCAGGCGGGTGGGCTGTCGGGAGGCTAGACCTGGAACGACGAGCCGCAGCCGCAGGTGTGCTTCACGTTGGGGTTGTTGAACTTGAAGCCGCTGCCCTCCAGCGTCTCCAAAAAGTCCACCTCGACCCCGTCCAGGTACATCAGGCTCATGGGGTCCACGAAGACCTTCAAGTCGGTGAACTCAAAGGTCTTGTCCTGGGCCGAGCCGCTGTCGAACTGCATCGAGTAGCTGAAGCCGCTGCAGCCGCCGCCCACCACGGCGACGCGCAAGCCGCCGGGCGCGGGCTCCTGCTGGCCCATGATCTCCTTGACCTTCTCGATCGCCTTGGGTGTGAGACTAATCATAATTGCCCGTTCTCCTCGCCAAGCCAGTTTACCATGGGGGCGATGGAGAAAACAGGGGCGGTTCGCAGGGAGCGGGACTCGCTGGGCGAGCACGCCGTGCCGCGGCGGGCGCTCTATGGCATCCAGACGCAGCGCGCGGTGGAGAACTACCCCATCAGCGGGCAGCGGGCGGCGCCGGCGCTGATCGCCGCCTACGGCTATGTGAAGTGGGCCATGGCGGCGGCCAACCGCCAGTTGGGGCGGCTGCCGGCGGCGCAGGCGCGGGCCATCCAGCGGGCGGCGCTGGAGGTGGCCGAGCACCAGCACGACGAGCAGTTTGTCGTGGACGTGTTCCAGGCCGGCGCGGGCGTCTCCTTCCACATGAACGTCAACGAGGTCGTGGCCAACCGCGCCGCCGAACTGCTGGGCGGCGCGCGCGGCCGCTACGACCGCGTCCACCCCAACGACCACGTCAACCTGGGGCAATCCACCAACGACACCTACCCGGCCGCGGCGCGCATCGCCCTGCGGCTGGAGTTCGACGAACTGCTGGCGGCGGTGGAGGATTGCCAGCGCGCCTTCGCCGCCAAGGGGCGGGCGTTCCGCGGCATCGTCAAGGCCGGCCGCACGCACCTGCAGGACGCGGTGCCGATCCGGCTGGGGCGCGAGTTCACCGCCTACGCCGCCGCCCTCGGCGCCGGCGCGCGCGGCCTGCGCCAGGCGGGCGACGATCTGCTGGAGCTGGGGCTGGGCGGCAGCGCCGCCGGCACCGGGCTCAACGTGCCCCCGCGCGCCGCCGCGCTCGCGCTCCAACATTTGCGCCAGCGCACCCGCCATCGCTGGCGCCAGGCCCCGGACCTGGTCGCCGCCATGCAAAGCCAACTGGCGCTGGCGGCCGCCTCGGCGGCCATGCGCAACCTGGCGCTGGAGCTGATCCGCATCGGCAACGACCTGCGCCTGCTCTCCAGCGGGCCCAGGACCGGACTCCAGGAGATCGAGCTGCCCGCGCTGCAGCCCGGTTCTTCCATCATGCCCGGCAAGGTCAACCCGGTGATGCCGGAGATGCTGGCCATGGTGGCTTTCCAGGTGGTGGGCAACGACACCGCCACGGCGCTGGCGGCGCAGGCGGGCCAGCTCGAGCTCAACGTCATGATGCCCGCCATGGCCCACGCCACCCTGCAGTCGGCCGCGATCCTGGCCCGCGCGCTCCGCGCCTTCACCACGAAATGCGTGGCCGGGATCCGCGCCGACCGCCAGCGCTGCGAGGCCTATGCCCACGCCACGCTGGCGCTGGCCACCGGACTGAATCCCTATGTGGGCTACGCGCGCACGGCCAAGCTGGTGCAGGAGGCGCTGCGCAGCGGCCGCGGGCTGTTGGAGCTGGCGCGCGAGCAGCGGCTGCTGCCGGAGGCCGATCTGCGCCGCCTCCTCGACCCGGCGCTCGCCGCCGACGGCGGCCAAGCCACGCCCCGCCGCTCGAGGACTAGCCCGCATTTCTCACCACCTCCGTCGCGAAATGCGCGAGAAGCCGCGCCGGCAAGGCGCGTGCCGTTCAGCGCGCGGAGGCGTACTTGAACAGTACGTCGAGCACGCTGGACGGCGCGCAACGCAGCCGGAGCGTGCTGATCGCGCATTGCAGCAGGAGGCTGGTGAGAAATGCGGGCTAGTAGACCTTCTTGGCGAGCAGCAGGTCGTTGAGGTTGACGTTTTTCCACTCGCCCCGCTCGATGGCGGCGCGGATCTGGCCCGGGGTCTTGCCCGCCTTGGTCTCGCGGTAGGCGTAGACGCCCTCCATCATGCAGGTCTCGCAGATGGAGGCGTGGTCGCCGGCGAAACAGTCGAGCAGGCTGTGGTGGCCGAGCTCCTGGTCGCAGTGGCAGTAGCAGGGCTGCTGGTAGAGCACCCCGCGCACCTTGGCGGCCATGGCGTAGGCGGCCTGCACGCGCGGATCGCGGAACTGGCTGGGCGGCAGCGTGGGCGGCAGCGGGCCCCTGGGCAGGCGGTTGTGGTGGGCGGGCACACCCACCTCGTGGATCACCGGGGCTTCCCCCGCGGCCTGCACCTTCCGGACGCGGGCGGCTTGGGCGGCGGCGCCGCAGGCCAGCAGGCCAGCCGCCAGGATCAGCGTGAGGGTGCGCATAGCGCCATTGTATTCTAATTTGACGCTTGTCTATCCGCGAACAACTGGAGTACGCGCCGGTGCGGCTGGCGCTGGCGGCGATGGGGCATCTGCCCCGGCCGTGGGCGCGCCCGTTGGGCGCGGGCATCGCCAGCGGGTTTTATTACGCCCACCGCCGGCTGGTGCGGGTGGGGCGGCGCAACCTCGCGCTCGCCCTGCCCGACCTTCCGGAGGCGGAGCGGCGGCGCATCCTCCGCCGGCTCTACACCCATCTGGGCCGGCAGATGGCCGAGTTCTGTTTGCTTCCCCGCCTCCGCCCCGAGCAGTTGCCGGAGTTGATGGCGACCGAGGGGCTGGAGCATTATCGCGCCGCCCAGGCCCAGGGCAAGGGCGTGCTGGTGTTGACCGCGCACCTGGGGGCGTGGGAACTGTCGAGCTTTGGCCACAGCCTGCAGGGCTACCCCATGAAGTTCGTGGTCCGCCCGCTGGACAACGCCCCGCTCAACCGCCTGGTGAACCACTACCGCGGCCTGCACGGCAACCAGCCCATCGCCAAGGGCGATTTCGCCCGCGGCCTGCTGCAGGCGATGGCGGCCAACCAGACGGTGGGCATCCTGCTGGACCAGAACTCCTCGCCGCCCCAGGGGGTGTTCGTGCCCTTCTTTGGCAGGCTGGCCTGCACCGCGCTCGGCCCCGCCAAGATCGCCCTGCGCACCGGCGCCGCCGTGGTGCCGGGCTTCACCGTGTGGGAGGCCGAGCAGCGCCGCTACGTGCTCTACTTCGAGCCGGCGCTGGAGTTGGTGCGCAGCGGCGACGAGGAGGCCGACATCGCGGCCAACACCGCCCGCTTCACCGGCGTGATCGAGCGCTGGGTGCGGCGCTATCCCGAGCAGTGGCTGTGGGTGCATCGGCGCTGGAAGACGCGCCCGGCGGGGGAGGCGCCGCTCTATTGAAGCGCGCGGCGCTGTTGCTGGGTTGGTGCGGCCTGGCCTGGGCGACGCTGCTGCAGGGGCTGGGCGGGGTGGGGCTGCTGGGCCCGGACGAGCCCCGCTACGCCGAGATCGCCGCCGAGATGGTGCGCCGCCACGGCTACATCACCCCCCGCCTGTGGGGCGCGGTGTGGCTGGAGAAGCCCATCCTCTACTACTGGCAGGCGGCGCTGAGCTTCTCCCTGCTGGGCATCTCGACCGCGGCCGCACGCCTGCCCAACGCGCTCTGGGCGGTGGGGCTGAGCGCGGCGCTGTGGGCCTTCCTGCGCCGCGTGCACAGCCCGCGCGCCGGCGTGCTGGCCGCCTTCCTGAGCCTCAGCACCGCCTTCCTCTTCATCTTCGGGCGCGCCGCCTCGACCGACATGGCGATCTCGGCGCCGCTGGCGCTGGCGCTGATGGCGGCCTACCTCTGGCTCGACGGGCGGCGCCTCGGCTGGCTGTGCGCCGCGGCGGTGGGGCTGGGGCTGGCGGTGCTGGCCAAGGGCCCGGTGGCGGGGGTGCTGGCGGCGCTCACGCTCGCCGGCTTTGCCTTCTCGCAGCGCCGCTGGCGGCTCTTCCCCGCCCTGCTGCGCCCGCTCCCGCTCGCGCTCTTCGCCCTGACCGCCGCCCCCTGGTATCTCGCCGCCGAGTGGAAGAACCCCCAGTTCTTCCACGTTTTTTTCTGGGAGCACAACCTGCAGCGCTTCGCCACCAACCGCTTCGAGCACCCCCAGCCCTTCTGGTTCTACCTGCCGGTGCTGGCGCTGGCGCTGGCGCCCTGGTCGGGCTGGCTGGGGCTGCCGCTGGCGGCGGCGGCGCGGCGGCTGCGGCGGCGCGGCTGGCGCGGCTTCTGGCGGGGCGGGGACCAGCCGCTGAAGTTCTACCTGGGCTGGTGGGTGGCGGCGCCGGTGGTGTTTTTCTCGCTCTCGCACTCCAAGCTGCCGGGCTACATTCTGCCCGCGGTGCCGGCGGCGGTGGCGCTGATCGCTGTATACGCCGCCGAGCGCTGGGAGAAGCTGCCGCGCTGGCCGCTGGCGCTCAGCGCGGCGCTGGCGGGGCTGCTGCCGGCGGCCCTCTACGCCGCGCCCTGGTGGCTGGCGCCGCGCGCCCTGCGCCCGCCCGCGGCGGCGCTGGCGCACGACCCCATGCTGCTCTTGCTGGCCGGCGGCACCACGCTGCTGCTGTTGCTGTTGGCGGCGCGGCGGCGCGGCGCGGCGCTCCTGGCCGCCACCTGCGCGCTGGTGGCGGCGGTGGTGGTGGGGCTCACCCATGCGCCGCTCAACCGCAGCCTCGACGTGGCCCTGGGCGGCCGCCCGCTGGCGCGCCAGCTCGAGGCGCAGTGCTACCAAGGGCTGCCGCGCGCCTGCGGCGACGTCCCCCTCTACGCCTGGAACCTCAACCGCGACCGCCGCTACGGGGCCCAGTTTTACCTGCACGCCCCGCTCGCCGAGTGGCCCCCCGACCAGCCCGCCGCCGGCGCCCCCGCCAACGCCGTCGTCCTGTTGGACCGCAGCGCCCTGCCCGCCTTCATCGCCCGCTACGGCGGCGCGCGCCGCCTGGCGCGGATGTCGCGCTTCGACCCCGCCGGCAGCGCCCTGCCCGCCCCTTGGCTGGCCGTCCGGGTGGCGCCGCCGGCGCCCGCGCCTCAGCCGGCGCGTTCGAGCAGGTAGGCCATGGGCTCGGTGCGGTTGACGCCGTCATGGACGGCGAAGGGGCCGCCGCCGCCCTGCTTGCGGCCCCACAGCGAGGCGGCGCCGTAGAGGCCGTCCACCCGCAGGGCGTAGAACTGGATGTCCACCAGCGGCAGGCGCGCGGGGTAGGCCCGGAAGAGGTGGGCGATGCGGCGGCAGGCCTCCAGGCACGCCTCCTGCGGGGTCTTGCCCAGCCGCATCTGCTCCACGATGGTGTGGCCGCCGCAGACGCGGATATCCTCCTCGCCGCGCCCGGTCGAGCCCGCCCCGCCCACCTCGCCGTCCACATAGCAGCCGGCGCCGATGATGGGCGAGTCGCCCACCCGGCCGCGGATCTTGAAGGCGCGCCCGGCGGTGGTGGTGACGCCCGAGATCTCGCGCCGCCGGTTGACCGCCAGGCAGTTGATGGTGCCGTGGGGGGGGTGCAGCACCTGCTCGGTCGCCTCCGCCAACTGGTCCTCCGGGATGCCGATTTGGCGGGCGAGCTGCTCCAGCGCGCGCAGCGGGGCATCGCCGCCGCGCTTGTAGGCCTGCCACTGCTCGAAGCGCGGGCTGTCCAGCCCCGGGCCCCAGGCGTCGCGCAGGCTGCGCGACTCCTTCCACAGCAGCCAGCGCTGGCGGGCGGCGGTGGTCAGCCCCGGCGGCGCCTTGCGGCAGCCCACCATGGCGCCGAAGCGCGCCGCCCCCTCGCCCACCAGGAAGATCTGGTCGGTGTTGTTCATCACCGCCTGCGCCACCCGCGAACTGTGCAGGAAGCCGGCGAGGTTGCCCACCACGCCCATCTCCATGCTGGGGCCGTGGATGCAGCAGGCGTCGTTGGTGACCACCCCGTCCTCGTCCGGCAGCGCGCCGTAGCCCACGCTCATGTCGAGCGGGTTCTCCTCGTTTTTGTTGACGCCGGCGAGCACCGCCTCCAGCGTGTCGGCGCCGGCCTGCAGCTCGGCGTAGGCCGCCGCGGTGGCGCCGAAGTGGTAGCCGTTGGCGCTGGCCACCACCACCGGCAGCTTGGGAACGGGCGCCGGGGCGGCGCCCTGCAACTCGGTGGGCAGCTTGGAGGCCGCGCCGACCGCGGGCAGCGCCCGCAGCCAGGCGGGGGCGGAGCCGAGGCCGGCCGCGAGCGCGGCGGCAAAATTGCGGCGGCTGATGGTGGCCATGATGGGGCCTAGTGTAGCCCCGGCCGCCGCCGCGGCCAAGCCCCAGGACCCGGGCGGCGCCCAGGCTGCTCGGGTCCTAACCCTGCAGGAAGGGATTGCTGCGGCGCTCGCGCCCGATGGTGGTCTCCGGGCCGTGGCCGGGGATCACCACGGTGGCGTCGGGCAACGCCATCAGCGGCCCCCGCAGCGAGCGCTGGATGGCCTCGGAGTCGCCGCCGGGCAGATCGGTGCGGCCGATGGAACCGGCAAAAAGCGTGTCGCCGGCGAAGAGCTTGTGCTCCTCCGGCAGGTAGAGGCAGACGCTGCCGGGGGTGTGGCCGGGGGTCTCCAGGATCTGCAGCCGCTGCCCGCCCAGTTCCAGCCGCGCGGCCTCGTCCAGCTCGGCGTCAATGGCGGTGGGTTCCGGCGGCGGCATGCCCAGCCACTGCGCCTGCGCCTCCACGCTGGCGTAGAGCGGCAAGTCGCGCGGGTGCAGCCACACCGGCGCGCCGGTGCGGCGCTTGAGCTCGCCGGCGCCGCCGATGTGGTCCACGTGGGCGTGGGTGACGACGATGGCGGCCAGGCGCCAGTGGTGGGCGGCGAGCTGGGCGACGATGCCCTCCACCTGCGCGCCCGGATCGATCACCAGGGCGGAGTGGCTGTCCTCGTCGCCCAGGATGGTGCAGTTGCAGGCCAGCGGACCGACGGGAAAGGTGATTTGGCGCAGCACGGCGCGGTCGGCTACTTGGCCGGCGGCTTGGGGGCGGTGGGCCGGGTGGCCGTGGCAGGCGTGGCCGCGCCCAGGATGGAGCTGGCGTTGGGCTTGGCCCCCGCCGAGAGGATGGCCAGCGTGATGCTGGTCAGCATGAACAACACCGCGCACACGATGGTGGCCTTGCCCAGCGCGGTCTGGGCGCCGCGCGGACCAAACGCGGTCTGGCTGCCCATGCCCCCGAAGGCGGAGGCGATGTCGCCCGCCTTGCCGCTCTGCAGCAGAATGACGGCGATCAGAAACAGGCAGACCATGATGTGCAGCAGGGTGATGAGAATAGCCACGAATCGTCCTTTGGAAATAAATGGTGCGGAAGGCGGGACTCGAACCCGCATGCCTTGCGGCGCCACCCCCTCAAGATGGTGTGTCTGCCAGTTTCACCACTTCCGCGCGACAGTTTAGTATACAACGCCGGCCAAGCGCCGGAGGCGAAGCGGCTAGGGAATGGCGCGCACCAGGGCGGCGAAGGAGTCGGGGTCGAGCGAGGCGCCGCCGACCAGGCCGCCGTCCAGGTCGGGCTGTTCCAGCAGGGCGCGAACGTTGGCCGGGGTGATGCTGCCGCCGTAGAGGATGCTGACGCCGGCGGCGGCCTCGGCCCCGAAGACCTCGAGCACGCAGCGGCGCAGGAAGCGGTGGGCGCCCTCGGCGATGGCGGGGGTGGCGGTGTTGCCGGTGCCGATGGCCCACACCGGCTCGTAGGCGAGCACGCAACTGCGCAGCTCCTCCGCCCCCATGCCCCAGAAGGCGCCTTCGAGCTGGTGGCGCAGGATCAGCTCGGTCTCGTTGTCGGTGCGCTGCTGCTGGGTCTCGCCCACGCAGACAATGGGGGTGAGGCCGGCGGCGAGGGCGGCGCCCACCTTGCGGTGCACGGTCTCGTCGGTGTCGCCAAACAGGCGGCGGCGCTCGGAATGCCCCACGATGACGTAGGTGCAGCCGGCGGCGGCCAGCATGGGGCCACTGACCTCGCCGGTGAAGGCGCCTTCGGCCTCCCAGTGCAGGTTCTGGCCGGCGATGGCGATGTCCTGGCCACGGGCGGCCTCGACCGCGGCGGGCAGGCTGGGGAAGGGCGGCGCCACCACCACAAAGCCGTGGCGGGAATCGGGCAGGAGCTCGCGCAGGCGGGCGAAGAAGGCGGCGGCCTCGGCCGCGGTCTTGTGCATCTTCCAGTTGGCCACCATCAGGGCGCGGCGGGGCTCGCCCCTCATGCCGGCACCTCGGTGAGGGCGGCCACCCCGGGCAGCACCTCGCCCGCCAGGAACTCGAGCGAGGCGCCCCCGCCGGTGGAGATGTGGCTGATGCGGTCCTGCAGGCCGGAGGCGCGCAGCGCCGCCACCGAGTCGCCTCCGCCCACCACCGTGGTGCCGGCGCAGTCGGCCACGGCGCGGGCCACGGCGCGGGTGCCGGCATCGAGCGGCGGGCGTTCGAACACCCCCATGGGACCGTTCCAAAACACGATGCGGGCGCGCGCAATCGGGTCGGCGAACAGGGCGCGGGTGGCCGGGCCGATGTCCATCGCCTTGCCCCCCGGAGGGATCGCCGCCACCACCTCGCCCGACTCCAGCACATGGTCCACCGGCAGCAGGATCTGCCCGGGGCGGGCCTCGGCCAGCAGCCGGCCGGCGGCCTCGACGAACTCGGGCTGCACCAGCGAATCCCCCACCGCCTGGCCCAGCGCGCGCAGGAAGGTATAGGCCATGCCCCCGCCAATCAAGAGCTGGTCGGCGCGCCGCGCCAGGTGCGCCAGCAGCGGCAGCTTGTCCGACGCCTTGGCCCCGCCCAGCAGCACCACCACCGGATGCTCGCGCGCCGCCAGCACCCGCCCCAGGTAGTCCAGCTCGCGTTCCATCAGCAGGCCCGCCGCCGCCTGGGGAAAGTATTTCACCACCCCCACGGTGGAGGCGTGCGCGCGGTGGGCGGCGCCAAAGGCGTCGTTGACGTAGACCTCGCCCAGCTCGGCGAGCTGGCGGGCGAAGGCGTCGTCGTTGGCCTCCTCGCCCGCCTGGAAGCGCAGGTTCTCCACCAGCAGCAGGCCGCCGGGCTCGAGCCGCGACGCCATCTCCACCGCCCGCGGGCCCACCGTGTCCGGGCAGAAGCCGACGTTGCGGTCGAGCAGCCGCTCCAGCCGCTCCGCCACCGGCCTCAGGCTGTAGCGCGCGTCCACTTTGCCCTTGGGCCGCCCCAGGTGCGAGCACATCACCACCCGCGCCTGCTGGGCGACGAGGTGGCGCAGGGTGGGCAGCGTCGCCAGCAGCCGGAAGTCGTCGCCCACGGTGTGCCCCTGCAGCGGCACGTTGTAGTCCATGCGCGCCAGCACCAGCCGCCCGCGCACATCCACGCCGGAGAGGGCCAGCTTGGCCATGGCCTATACCCCTTGGCGCGCCATCAGCGCCAGCAGGTCGCGCATGCGGCAGCAGTAGCCCCACTCGTTGTCGTACCAGGCCACCACCTTCACGCACCGCCCGCCGATGACGCGCGTGAGCGGCGCATCCACGATGGCGGAGCGCTCGTCGCCCCGGAAGTCGGAGGAGACCAGCTCCTCGGTCTCGTAGCCCAGGATGCCGCGCATGGGGCCCGCCGCCGCCGCGGCCTCCAGCGCCTGGTTCACCGCCTCCACCGTGGTCGCCTGCTCCACAAACACCACCAGGTCCACCACCGAGACGTTGGGGGTGGGCACGCGCAGCGAGAAGCCGTCGAGCTTGCCCTTCAACTCCGGAATCACCAGGTGCAGCGCCTTGGCGGCGCCGGTGGAGGTGGGGATGAGGTTGACCGCGGCGGCGCGGGCGCGGCGCTTGTCCTTGTGGGGCAGGTCGAGGATGCGCTGATCGTTGGTGTAGGAGTGCACCGTGGTCATCGAGCCCGCCACGATGCCAAAGTGGTCGTGCAGCACCTTGGCCACCGGCGCCAGGCAGTTGGTGGTGCAACTGGCGTTGGAGACGATGCGGTGGCGGGCGGGGTCGTAGGCGGCGGTGTTCACCCCCAGCACCAGCGTGACGTCGGCGTCGCTGGCGGGGGCGGAGATGACCACTTTCTTCACCGTGCCGCGCAGGTGCTGGGCGGCGCCCTCGGCGGTGCTGAACTTGCCGCTGCACTCCGCCACCACCTCCGCCCCCACCCCGCTCCAGTCGAGCTTTCCCGGGTCGGGCTGGGACCACACCGGCACCCGCCGGCCGTTGACGCGGATGGCGTCCGCCTCGGCCTCGACCTGGGCGGCGAATTTGCCCAGGATGGAGTCGTGCTGCAGCAGGTGGGCGAGCATCGCCGGGGCGGTGATGTCGTTGACGGCGACGATCTCGAAGTCGGGATGGTCGAGGGCGGCCCGGAAAAAATTGCGCCCGATGCGTCCAAAGCCGTTGATGCCTACCCGCAAAGACATGCTCATCCTCCCGAAAGTTTATGGTACCGGAAAAGCGGGGGAGAGGGCGGCAGGCGGCGCGACTTTTCCGCCGCCGCCGCTCCCCGTCCAGCCGCCCGCCTCCGGCTTTGGGCTATGCTTCGGCTAGGCCGCCGCGCCCAACCGCATCATGCCCCGCCCTGCCCCCGCCGCCGCCCCGACCGCGCCGCTGGTTGCCTACCAGCAGGCGCTGCGGGCGCATTTCGCGCCGCAGCTCGACTTGGAGGGCTGGTGGCCGGGGCGCAGCCGCTTCGAGGTGATCGCCGGGGCGATCCTGGTGCAGAACACCGCCTGGACCAACGCCGCCCAGGCGCTGGCGGCGCTGCGGCGGGCGCGGCGGCTGTCGCTGGCGGGGGTGCGCGGGCTGGACGAGGCCGCGTTGGGCGCGCTCATCCGCAGCGCCGGCTTCTGGCGGCAAAAGGCCCGCTGCCTGCGCGGCTTCGTCGCCTGGCTGGACGCCGCCCACGGCGGCAGCCTGGCCCGCCTGTTCGCCCAGCCCACCGCCGCGCTGCGCCTCCAACTGCTGGAGCTGCGCGGCATCGGCGAGGAGACCGCCGACGCCATCCTGCTGTTCGCCGGCGGCCACCCCAGCTTCGTGCTGGACGCCTACGCGCGCCGCATCCTGGGCCGGCACCGGCTGCCCGCCAGCAAGGCCTGGGTCGAGGCCCAGCTCGGCCCCGACCCCCGCCGCTACCGCCATCTCCACGCCCTGCTGGTGGAGACGGCCAAACGCTTCTGCCACAAGCAGGTGCCGGCCTGCGCCGCCTGTCCCCTGGAGGCGTGGCTGCCCGGATGAACGCCCCCGCCAAGCCGGCCCCGCCGCGCCGCCGCCGTCGCGTGGTGGCCTTGGCCATCGCCTTCCTGCTGTTGGTGGTGGTGCTGTTTGTGCCCCAAGCCTTCAGCCTGCGCTTCCAGCCCAGCCAGCAGAACACCTGGCTGCTCTTCCTGGTCTCGGCGCTGAGCTTCCTGGGCACGGTCATCCTGGCCATTGTGCTGATGCGCCAGATCGTCAAGCTCTATGCCGAGCGGCGCGCGCGCGTGCTGGGGGCGCGCTTCAAGACCAAGCTGGTGATCGGGGCGCTGGCGCTGAGCCTGACCCCGGTGGTGTGCATGTTCCTGTTCACCTACGGGCTCATCAACCGCACCCTGGACAAATGGTTCAGCCAGCCGGTGGTGACGGTGCGCGACGACAACCAGGGGGTGCTCGACCTGCTCACCTCCTTCGTCGCCGACAACGCCCAGAGCGAGGCCCTCTCCATCGCCCAGAGCCCGCAGGTGGCGGCGGCGATGCGCAGCGGCAACTGGAGCCAGGTGAGCCAGGCGCTGGGGCGGCACCGCACCACGCTGGAGGGCGGATTTGCCTCGGTGCTCGACCCCGGCGGCATGACCCTGGCGGGCTACCACTTGCCGCCCGGCTACCGGCCCCTGGCCCAGCCCCCGGCCAACCCCGTCGGCGCCGCCCGGCTGGAGCTGGCCGGGCACACCTACGTGGTGGCGCGGGCGCGGCTGGCGGGCACCGGCCAGGTCGAGGTGGGCATGCCCGTGCCGGCGGCGCTGAGCGCGCAGATCGCGCAATTGGCCCGCGACCGCGACCGCTACGACCGGCTGGCGCAGGAGCGCCGCTCCCTCCGCCTGCTCTACACCAGCTATCTGTTGCTGCTCACCCTCGCCATCCTGTTCGCCGCCACCTGGATGGCGCTCTACCTCTCCAAGCTGGTCACCGTGCCCATGGGCGAGCTGGCGGCCGCCACCCAGGAGATCAGCAAGGGCAACCTCGCCTACCGCGTGCGCTCGGGGGCGCAGGACGAGATCGGCATGCTGGTGGACTCCTTCAACCGCATGGCGGCCGAGCTGGAGACCAACCGCGGCCAGATCGAGGCCTCGCGCCAGCAGTTGCAGACCGCCAACCAGGAGTTGGAGGCGCGCCGGCGCTACACCGAGACCCTGCTGGAGAACACCCCCTCGGCGGTGATCTCGCTCGACCGCGAGCACCACATCGAGCGGGTCAACCCGGCGGTGCAGCGCCTGTTCGGCGCGCCCTTGGGCCAGCAGCGGCGGCTGGAGGACCTGTTCGACACCGCCAGCCTGCGCGAGATCCACCATCTGCTGCGCAAGTCGGAGCGCTGGCCGGCGGCGACCGGGCAGTTGGAGGTGGCCAGCGGGGGGCGGCAATTGACCCTGGCCGCTACCGTGGCGGCGCTGCCGGCGCCCGCCAGCGGCGGCCGCCGCCGGCAGTGGGCCGGCTACGTGCTGGTGCTGGAGGACCTCACCGACCTGCTGCGCATCCAAAAGACCGCCGCCTGGCGCGAGGTGGCGCAGCGCATCGCCCACGAAATCAAGAACCCGCTCACCCCCATCGCCCTCTCCGCCCAGCGCATCCGCCGCCGCCTGGCCGCGGTCCCGGCCGCCGTGGCCGAGGGCGCCGTGATCGCCGAGTGCGCCGCCACCATCGAGGCCGAGGTCCACTCGCTGCAGCGCCTGGTGGACGAGTTCAGCTCCTTCGCCCGCTTCCCCCACGCCCAGCCGGTGCCCTGCGACCTCAACGAGATCATCGAGCGCGCCCTGCGCGCCTTCGATGGCCGCCTGGAGGGGATCGAGATCCGCACCCGCTTCGATCCCCTGCCGCCGCTCCGCCTCGACCCGGAGGACATGAAGCGCGTCTTCATCAACCTGATCGACAACGCCGCCGAGGCCATGCACCAGTCCCCCTACCGCCAGATCACCCTCGCCACCCAGCACCTGGAGGGCACGGTGGAGGCCGTCGTCGCCGACACCGGCCAGGGGCTGCCGCCCGGCGACAAGCAGCGCCTCTTCCTGCCCTACTACTCCACCAAGGAGCGCGGCAGCGGCCTGGGACTGGCCATCGTGCTCCGCATCGTGGAGGAGAACGGCGGGGCGCTGCGGGTGGAAGACAACGCCCCGCTGGGGGCCCGCTTCATCGTCGAGTTGCCTGTGGAATAGGCCCACCCCGCGCCCAAGCCTGTATCCTGGAAGCTATGGCGCAGCCCAAGATCCTCATCGTGGACGACGAGCAGGGCATCCGCCAGTCGCTGGTGGGCGTGCTCGCCGACGAGGGCTACCAGGCGCGGGCGGTGGGCGATGCCGCCGCCTGCCAGCGCGCCCTGCGCGAGGAGAGTTTCGAGCTGCTGCTGCTCGACATCTGGCTCCCCGACCAGGACGGGCTGGAGCTGCTGGCCCAGATCCAGCAGCAGGCGGCGCCGCCGGCGGTGGTGATGATCAGCGGCCACGGCAACGTCGAGAGCGCGGTGCGCGCCACCAAGCTGGGCGCCTTCGACTTCCTGGAAAAGCCGCTCACCATCGACAAGACCCTGCTGGCGGTGCGCCACGCCCTGGAGCAGCGCCAACTGCGGCGCGAGAACCGCCACCTGCGCCAGCACTTCGCCGCCGCCTCCGCCCTGATCGGCGACAGCGTGCCGCTGCGCGCCCTGCGCCAGCAAATCGCCATCATGGCGCCCACCAACGGGCGCGTGCTCATCTTCGGCGAGAGCGGCACCGGCAAGGAGCTGGTGGCGCGCGCCCTGCACGCCCAGAGCGAGCGCCACCAGGGCCTGTTCGTCGAGCTCAACTGCGCCGCCATCCCCGAGGAACTGATCGAGAGCGAGCTCTTCGGCCACCTCCCCGGCGCCTTCCCCGGCGCCCAGGAGGCCAAGGAGGGCAAGTTCAGCCGCGCCGACCTGGGCACCCTCTTCCTGGACGAGGTCGGCGACATGAGCCTCAAGACCCAGGCCAAGGTGCTGCGCACCCTGGACGAGGGCCGCTTCGAGGTGCTGGGCTCCAGCACCCCCGCCGCCACCGACGTGCGCATCATCGCCGCCACCAACAAGAACCTGGAGGAGGAGATCGCCCGCGGCAACTTCCGCGAGGACCTCTTCTACCGCCTCAACGTCATCCCCTTCTACGTCCCCCCGCTGCGCGAGCGCAAGGAGGACATCCCCATGCTCGCCCGCCACTTCCTGGCCGAGTTCGCCAGCGCCTACGGGCGCAAGTGCCGCGAGTTCAGCCCCGAGGCGCTGGCCGGCCTGGCCGCCTACCCCTGGCCCGGCAACGTGCGCGAACTGCGCAACCTGGTCGAGCGCATCGCCATCCTCAACCCCAACGCCCTCACCATCGAGCGCCGCCACCTGCCGCCGCTGCTGCGCGGCCGCCGCGCCCCGGCGGAGACCGATTTCACCTCCCTGCACGAGGCCCGCGCCGCCTACGAGCGCGACTACATCCTCAAGAAGCTGGAGGAGAACGGCGGCAACATGACCCGCACCGCCGAGGTGCTGGGGCTGGAGCGCAGCCATCTCTACCGCAAGATGAAGAGCCTGGGCATGACCGACCACGACGGCTCAGCCGCCCGCGCGGAGGAGTAGGGGCGCCAGCTGGGCGCGCAGCGCGGCGCGGAAGGCGGGAATCTGGCCCGCCAGGAAGTGGTCGCCGCCGGCGATCCACTGCCGCGCCTTGGGCTCGGGCAGTTGGCCGTAATAGGCCTCCAGCGATGCCCGGCTGGCGAACTCGTCCTGGTCGCCGGAGATCATCAGCTTGGGCCCCCGCCAGCCCCAGGCGTGCGGCACCGCTCCCCGGTCCACCGGCAGCCCCAGCAGCACCGCCTGCGCCACCTCCGGCCGCGGCCCCGCCGCCAGCAGCTTGGCCACCATGGTGGCGCCGAAGGAAAACCCGGCCAGCACCAGCGGCAGGCGGTGGACCTGGCGCAGGAAGGCGATCGCCGCCTCCAGGTCCTGCTGCTCGCCCACCCCGTGGTCGTAGCTGCCGGCGCTCTTGCCCACCCCGCGGAAATGGAAGCGCAGCACCGGCGCCCCCAGCTCGTTCAGCCCCTGCGCGGTCTGGAACACGATGCGGGTGTGCATGGTGCCGCCGTGGAGCGGATGGGGATGGCACACCACCGCCGCGTGGGTGGGGGCGGCGCCGGGCAGGTCGTTTAAGATGTACTCCAACTGCCCGGCCGGGCCGGGAAAGACACCGGTGGTGATGAGCGCCATGATCGAAGATCAATTGTACGGGTTTACCCGCGCCCTGATCGATATCGACTCGACCAGCGGGCGCGAGGCCGCGGCCGCCGAGTTCGTGGCGGCCCACCTGCGCCGGCTGGGCGGGCTGGAGGTCGAGCTGTGGCAGGTCGAGCCCGGCCGGCTCAACCTCTTCGCCCGCCGCGGCACCCCCCGCGTCGTGCTCAGCACCCACCTCGACACCGTGCCCCCCTTCCTCCCCAGCCGTGAGGACGAGGCCGCCATCCACGGCCGCGGCGCTTGTGACGCCAAGGGCATCTGCGCCGCCCAAGTCTTCGCCGCCGCCGAGCTGCTGCGCGCCGGCGCCGGCGACTTCGGCCTGCTCTTCGTGGTGGGGGAGGAGCGCAACAGCGCTGGCGCGCTCGACGCCGACCGCCGCCGCCGCGCCCACGACTGGGGCTCCCGCTTCCTGGTCAACGGCGAGCCCACCGAGAGCAAGATGATCCGCGCCGGCAAGGGCGTGCTGCGGGTGGACGTCCGCGCCCACGGCCGCTGCGCCCACTCCGCCTACCCCGAGCTGGGCGAGTCGGCGATCGCCAAGCTGCTGCTGGCGCTGGCCCGCCTGCAGGCCCTGCCGCTGCCCCGGCACCCGCTGCTCGGCCCCGGCACGCTCAACATCGGCACCCTCAGCGGCGGACGCGCCCCCAACGTCGTCCCCGACCAGGCCCGCGCCGAGCTCATGTTCCGCCTAGTCGAGGACGCCGCCCCGCTGCGCGCCCAAATCGCCGCCGCCGTGGCCGGCCTGGCCGAGGCCGAGTTCATCCTGGAGATTCCGCCGATCGAACTCGACGTGGTGCCGGGCTTCCCCACCGGAATCGTCGCCTTCGCCACCGACATTCCCCAACTCAGCGCCTGGGGCCGGCCGCTGTTGTTCGGGCCCGGCTCCATCCAGGTGGCCCACACCCCCCACGAGTTCATCGCCAAGGCCGAGCTGCGCGCCGCGGTGGACGCCTACGCCGCCATCGTGCGCCACCTGCAAGCCCTTTAAATCCAGCGTTGGGGCCCCGGGGAGAGGTGTCTCGCCCGCAGTTGGACACCCAATTTCGACAAAATTGTTACAAAATCGGCCGAAACATTAGAATTTCCTCAAGATTCGTGTTTCAAGCCGTATTTTCTGCGCTATTTTCCTGTTGAGGCTTTAGGTTCCGGGTGATTCTCGAACCATCGCGAGAGCCTGACTGGCCTGCGAAATACGCTGTCTTTAGGAGAATAGTCATGAAAAATTCCGTGCAGATTCTGACCATCGCCCTGGCCCTGCTCGCCGGCACCATCGGCATGCGCAATCTCGTGGTCTCCGCCGCCCCCGCCCCCGCCCAAGGCGTGGTTTTGGCCAACGGCATCGGCGATCCCATGCCCCCGGCCAGCATCGCCAAGAACGGCATCGGCGACCCCATGCCCCCTGCCACCATCGCCGAGAACGGCATCGGCGACCCCATGCCCCCGGCCGGCATTGCCAAGAACGGGATCGGCGACCCCATGCCTCCCTTTACTGCCGCTAAGAATGGGATCGGCGACCCCATGCCCCCCGCCACCATCGCAATGAACGGCATCGGCGACCCCATGCCCCCCGCCACCATCGCCAAGAACGGGATCGGTGATCCCATGCCCCCCGCCACCATCGCGATGAACGGCATCGGCGACCCCATGCCCCCGGCGTCGGTCTACATGAATGGGATTGGCGATCCCATGCCCCCGGCTTCCAACTGATCCGCCCGCCAAATATTTTTGTTGCACACGCCCCCAGTCAGAAGTAGACTGTGCGGGTGAGTGTGAGCCTTGCCATTTGGATCACCGTCTGTCTCGCCAACGGCGTAGCCTTCCTGGCTACCTTCCGGCGCGGCCTGGACAGGGGTTTGATCTGGCTGCGCTGGTACTTTGCGCTGGCCATTTTCGGCAACCTCTGCACCCACTTCAGCCTGCTCCACTACGGCTACCGCTCCGCGCAATATAAGTACGCCTACTACGGCGCCGACTTGGCGATCGTGGTTCTGGGCTACTTCGTGCTGGCCCGCCTGGTCGAGCTGGCGTTTGAAAAATCCTCGCTCAAGCTGCCCGGCCTGCGCACCGGCGCCATCCTGCTGTTCACCGGCCTGGCGGCCTGCAGCGTGGCGTTGGTCTATATGCTGCGCGGCGGTTTCGCAACCAGCTACCTGGGCCTGGAGATGGAGCAAAACTTCTCCTTCCTGGGCATGCTGCTGGCGATCCTCCTGTTCGTCGGCATGAACCTCATGCAGGTGCCGGGCGTGCGCTTCCGGCGCGTGGTGCTTTCCTTCAGCCTGCTCTACAGCTCGGGCGCCATTGCCTACTCCCTGGCGGCCATCCTGCCGGTTCTGGGCGTGGCGATCCGCTACTACGCCGTCCCCCTCACCAGCCTGGCGGGCATGGGCCTGATCGCCTACTCGCTGTGGGTGCCGGAGCCGGAGCGCCAGCCCCGCGTGGCCCGCGCCGCCGAGCGCGGCCTGCAGCCGGCCCAGGAGGCCACATGGTAGGCGGCAGCCTGTTCCTCTCCATCCTGGTGCTGCTGATCTCCTTCTCGGTGCTGGCCTACGCCATCCTGGCCTTCGCCCATGTGCGCATCACCGACGCCGACATGTCCGAGCTGGAGCGCCTGCGCCAAGAGGGCGTGCTGCCCACCGAGGCGCGCCTGGTGGAGGACTTCCGCCTGGTGCACGAGAAGCTCTCCGAGATCGCCCCGGCGGTGTACCTGCGGCAGGAGTTCTGGCTGCAGATCTACTTCCACCTGCTGCGCCTGGCGCGCTGGGCGCGCCGCGGCACCGCGGTGGCGGAGATGCTCGACCGCGAGCTGCTGCGGCTGAGCGCCTACCAGGCCCAGCACTACCGCGTCGCCCTGACCCGGCTGGAAGCGCTGCGCAACCCCTCGTTCTAGGCTCCGCCCAGGCTGGATTCGCCCCCGTCCGCGGGCTTCCCCGCCCCCGGCCCCACCGCGCCCGGCTTCAGGCTTGGTTCTTGGCGGCGATCGCCTTGACGTCGATGCCGTGGCGTTTGATCTTCTGGTTGAGGGTGGAGACCGGAATCTGGAAGCGCTCCGCCGCCTCGGTCTGGCGGCCGTGGGTCTGCTCCAGCATGTCCACGATCAGCCGGCGCTCAAACTCGTCCACCACGGCAAACAGCGAGGCCGCGATGCGCTCGCCGCTGGCAGGCCCATGGCGCCAGGCGCGGCCGCCGCTGACCGCGTCGGGCAGCAGCTCCACCCCGATGCTGGGCGCGTTGGACAGCACCACCGCGCGCTCGATCACGTTCTCCAGCTCGCGCACGTGCCCGGGCCAGGCGTGGTCCAGCAGGCAGCGCAGCGCGTCGGGGGTGAGCTTGCGCGGCTCGACCCGGTTTTCAGCGGCGTACTTGAGCAGGAAATAGTCGGCCAGCAGGGGGATGTCCTCGCGCCGCTCCCGCAGCGGGGGCAGGGTCAGGCTGAGCACGTTGAGGCGGTAGAACAGATCCTCGCGGAACTTGCCCTCGGCCACCAGGGTCTGCAGGTTGACGTTGGTGGCGGCGATGACGCGCACATCCACCTGCACCTCCTCCACCGATCCCAGCCGCATGAAGCGCCGGTCCTGCAGCACGCGCAGGATCTTGGCCTGCGTCTCCAGGCTCATGTTGCCGATCTCGTCGAGGAAGATGGTGCCGCGGTCGGCGACCTCGAACAGGCCCTTCTTGGGGGCGATGGCGCCGGTGAAGGCGCCGCGCACATGGCCGAACAGGGTGGACTCGAGCAGGTCGGTGGCCATGCTGCCGCTGTTGACCGGCACAAAGGGGAACTCGGCGCGGGGGGAGTGGGCGTGCACCGCCTTGGCGATCAGCTCCTTGCCGGTGCCGCTCTCGCCCTGCAGCAGCACGGTGGAGCGGCTGGGGGCGACCTGTTCCACCCAATCGAAGACGCGCAGCATCGCCTCGCTCTTGCCCACGATGTTCTCGAAGCTGTAGCGCTGCTTGAGGGCGCGCTTGAGCTGGACGTTTTCTTGCCGGACGCGGGCGGCGGCGATGGCGGCGCGCACGTCGGCGAGCAGCTTCTCGTTGCTCCAGGGCTTCTGCAGGAAGGTCTGGGCGCCGGCCTGCATCGCCTGCACCGCCATCTCGACGGTGGCGTAGGCGGAGATCATGATCACCGGCACGGCGGAGACCGCGCGCAGGCGGGCGAGCAGGTCCATGCCGCTCCAGCCCGGGCCGCCGGGAAGCGCGACGTCGAGCAGCACCAGGTCGTAGACCTGGGCCTGGAAGCGCTCCCAGCCCTGGGGGCCGTCGGCGGCGGCGGCCACCTCGAACCCCTCCAACTGGAACAGGGTGGCGAGGCTGTCGCGGATGGCGGCCTCGTCGTCCACGATGAGCAGGCGGCCGCCGGCGGCGGCGACGGCGGGTTCGGATTCGGCGAGTGCGGGCATGGGGGGAACGGCGCCAGCGCGGCGGCGGCTAGGCCACCACCGGCGCCTCGCGCGGGGCCAGCAGCGGCAGCTCGACGCGGAACTCGGCCCCGCGCTCGGGCTCGCTCTGCACCCGGATGCTGCCACCGTGCTCTTGCACGATGCCATAGGTCACCGCCAAGCCGAGGCCGGTGCCCGTGCTCAGGGTAGCACCCTCCTGCCCCCAGCCGGAGGCCCGCACTCCGGCCTTGGTGGTGAAGAAGGGGTCGAAGATGCGGTGGTGCAATTCCACCGGAATGCCCACCCCGCTGTCGGAGACCACCACCCAGGCCTGGCCCTCGGCCTCGCGGCCGGTGCGCACATGCAGGGTGCCGCCGCGCGGCATGGCGTCGCGGGCGTTGAGGATGAGGTTGAGGAATACCTGCTGCAGCTTGCCGGCGTCGCCCAGCACCTCCACCGCCTCGGGGTGGAGGGCGGCGAGGACGTGGATGCCGGCGCTGCGCAGGGGATGCTCCACCAGCCCCAGCGTGTCGCGCACCACGGCATTGAGCTCCACCCGCTGGAAGCGGGCGGCGCCGGTGCGGGAAAAGTTGAGCAGGTTGGCGATGATCTCCGCGGCGCGGAAGGTCTGGCGGGTGATGGTGTCGAGCACGGCGGCGCGCGGATCGCCCGGCGGGGTCTGTTTCGACAGCATCTGGGTGTGGCTGGAGATCACCGCCAGCGGGGTGTTGACCTCGTGCGCCACCCCGGCGGCGAGCAGGCCCACCGAGCGCAGCCGGTCGGCCTGGATCAGGCGCTGCTCCATCTCCACCTCGGCGGTGACGTCGCTGAGCAGCACAATCTGCCCCACCCGCTCGAAGCGGGCGGTGACCAGCGGAGCGATGGCGAGGTTGACGATCTGGTCGGGCAGTTCCGGGCTGGAGGCCGCCATGCGGAATTTGGGATAGCTGCGGATGCCGCCGTCGCTGGCGGCGCGGGCGAACTCGCGGGCAAACTCCGGGCCCAGCAGCTCGCCCAGCGGCCGCCCCAGCGCCGCCTGCCGGGGCCGGGCGGAGAGCACCTCCATCTGCGCGTTCCAGCTCTCCACCTGCCCCTCCAGGTTGGTGGCGATGACCCCCACCTGAATGCTCTCCACGATGTTCTCGTTGAAGTCCTTGAGCCGCTGGTACTGGTCGGCCTTCTGGCGCAGGGTGGCGTAGAGGCGGGCGTTCTCCAGGGCAATGGCGAGATAGCCCGCCAGGGTCTCCACCAGCGCCAAATCCTCGCCGGTCAGGTATTCCCCGCGCGTGGTCTTGCCCAGCCCCAGCACGGCCACGGTGCGGCCCTGCAGTTGGCAGGGAAGGAAGTAGTGCAGCTCCAGCCGGCGGGCGGCGCCGGGGGCGGCCTCGGCGAACAGGCGCGGGGCGGCGGGGGCGAGAAAGTGGCGGTCGAGGAAGTCCAGCGCCAGCGGCTGCGGCAGCGCGCCCAGGTTGCGCCCCCGCGCCAGCCGGAAGCCCCCCTCCTCCTGGAAGAAGATCGCTACCCGCGCCAGCGACAGCGTCTGCACCAGCCGCTCCAGCACCAGCTCCAGCAGACGCTCCAGGTCGGGCTGGGCGCTCATCTGCCGCCCAAACTCGCTCAGCGTGCGGCGGTAGTCGTAGCGCTCGCGGTAGAAGAGCCGGTCCAGCCGGTCCTGCAGCCAGGCCTTCACCGGCTCGAACACCAGCGCCGTCACCAAAATGGCCAGCAGCCAGCCGCTCCATCCCCAGGCCGGCAGGCGGCTGTGGATGAGCACCCCCGCCAGCCCGATGACGCTCAGATAGATCGCCACCACGGCGGCGGTGGCCAAGGTGTAGACCACCCCGCGGCGGAAGACGATCTCGGCCTCCAGCAACTGGTGCCGCCAGATGGCGAAGCCAAAGGCCACCGGCACCAGCACCAGCGAGAGCACCGAGAGGCTGGCCAAGCGCGGCAGGTCCGAGCCCGCCAAATAGGGGACGATGTAAAACGCCAGGAACGGAACCAGCGCCGCCCCCGTGCCCCAGGCCATCACCCGCGCCTGGCGGGCGGCGGCGCCTTGCAGGCGCTTGCGCGCAAACAGGATGGTGGCGGCGGCGAAGTTGGCGGCGAACAGGCCGTAGCTGAAGCGGTCGAGCACGTCCAGGCTGGCGCTGAGCGAGGTCGGCAGCCAGAGCGCCCCGGTGGCCAGCGCCACCTGCAGCAGCCCCACCGCCAGCGCCGGGGCAAAGACCAAGGCGCCTAGCAGCCGCCGCAGGCGGCTGGCTGGGCCCGAGCGCAGCGGAAAGCGCAGCGCGAAATAGACCAGCAGGCAGGGGGCGAGCAGCAGCGCCACCTCGTTGCCCCAGTAGATGATCCGGTCAAAGGCGTTGAGCTTGCCGGTGAAGTGGAAGGTGTAGAGGACGAAGGAGGCGAGGCAGAACAGGAAAAAGCCCAGCGCCTGCGGCGCGTTGCGGCGACGGTAGCCCACGAACAGGGCAATGGCGAGGTAGAGCAGGCCCACCGCCTCGAGATAGGCGTAGCGCGGCAGCGCCGGCCGGCTGGGGACCACCGGCACCTCCCACTCGGCCAACTGGCCGTGGCGCACCAGGGTATAGCGCAAGCGCCCGCCGATGCCGGCCGCGGCCAAGCGCCGCGCTACCCCCTCGGGGGAGGAGACCGGCTGGCCGTTGATGGCCACCAGCAGGTCGCCGACGCGCAGCGGGCTGCCCGCTTGCGAGCGGTCGCGCGCCGCCGCCTCCAAACCCAGCGTGGTGCGCCGCCACAGCGCGGCGTCGGTGGGCTGGCGGTAGACCCAGAGTTGGCGCAGGTTGAGCAGCGCCAGCACCACCAAAAGCAGCGTGGCCACCCCCAGGACCACGGCCCGGAAGCCCAGCCGTTCGGATTGGATTGCCCGCTCCACCACTTGCCCACTCAAAGCGGCCCGCCGCGGCGGGCCTAAAAGTTGATGGTGACTCCGCCGCGCAGCGAACGCGCCGTCTGCACCAAGTACAGCGTATGCCCGTCGCTTCCCAGCATGGGAATGTAGCCCTGGGCCAAGAGGTTGTGAATTTCAATCAGCGCCGCCACCCGGCCATTGCCGCCGCCGAAGAAGCTCGGCAGGGGTTGGCGCAGGTAGAGGTTGGCGTAGGAATCGCTTTGCCCGGAGCCGTCGTCATAGGGGTCGAGCGCGGTGGCGGCGGGACGGCTCAGGGCGCGGTAGCTGCACACCAGGTTGGTGTGGGTGAGCGGGGTGACGCCAGCCAGCTTGATGGTCCAGGCGTGGGCGCGGGCCGGCCCCAGGCTGGCCGCCAGATCGCCGCTCCAGCTGGCGCCCCGGGGCGCCAGCACGCTGCCCTCGGCGTAGCCGAAGTCGGCCTTCCAGTGGTCGCCCAGGCGGCGGTCGAAGACGATGCGGTAGCCCCAGCCCCCGTAGTTGCCGCCGTTGGCGATGAACATGTTGTTGAGCAGGTCGGGCAGCAGGGTGCCGTTCTGGCTCACGTCGGCCGCGGCCGGGGCCTGGCCATTGAGCGAGTAGGCGCCATTGATGGCGGTGCGCTGGAACTGGTCGTCGAACACCGCCACGCTGACCGAGTCGTTGGCGGTGAGGCTGTCGCTGTAGCGCAGCTCTTGGTGGCGGGCGTGCTCCAGCCGGGCGCGGTTGTGGTCGAGGCTGACCTGCGGGACCGGATCGGGCATGTCGGCGTAGTCGCGGTTGAAGTGCAGCGGCGGCACCGCCGAAGCCACGCGGTACTCCAGCGACGACTGCGGCCCCAGCTCGAAGCGGGCGCGCAGGTAGGGGTCGAAGCTGGCCACGGTGTCGGTCATGGTCAGGGCGTTGACCATGGAGCCGTACTGGATGCGCAGCCGGTGGCCCCAGTTGATCGCGTTGGCGTAGTTGAGCGAGGCCACGCGCAAGGAGGGCAGCGCCGGCAGGCCGGGGATCGAGACCTGGCGCATGGCCAGCATCAGCCGCCCGGCGTTGGCCGGGTCGGCGGAGTGGAAACTGGCCTGCAGGCGGGTGTCGCCCCCGCCGCCCAGCAGACCGTTGGTGCCCAACTCGCCGGTGACGGCCATGCGCTCGCCCCCGAACACGGTGGAATCCAGCCCGAAGGCGGTGGCCAGGTCGGGGCCGGCAAAGGCGCCGGTGCCGGCCCCGGCGGTGAGGGCGACGTAGCCCTCCACCGGCGGCCCCGCCTCCCGCTCCGCCTCCGCCGCCCTGTCCAGCCGCAGCACCGGCCGCCAGATGGTGGCTTGGCGCAGCGCCCAGGCGAAGGCCTGGTCGGGCTGCACTCCCGCCGGCGGCCCGAAGCGCACGCTGGAAAGCAGTTGGGGCAGGTTCACCAGCAGCAGCGCCCGCTCGGAGGCGTGCACCACCACCCGCCGCCGCTCCGCCACCCGCGCCCCCTTGCCCACCTGCACGTAGTAGGTGCCCGGCTTCAAGCCGGCCAAGGTAAAGATGCCCTGCGCCGAGGTCAGGCGCCGCAGCGCCGCCCCGTGCAGCCCCTGCCCCCGCACCTCCACCAGCGCCCCCGCCTCGCGCCGCCCGGCGGCATCGGTCACCAATCCGAAAATCTCTCCCGTGGCCCGCACCGCCGTCGCCGCCGCCGCCCGCGGCGCCTGCGCCCAGGCCGCCGGCAGCGCCAGCAGCGTGGCGAGAAGGACCGAGCCGGCGCGGGGGCTTCGCATAGGACCTCAGCTTACTGCAAAATGATGAAGGTTGCCTGCGGCATGATGTGCTGCTTGTCCAGGTTGTCGGTGACGGTGATGGTCAACCGGTAGGTGCTGGGCGGCAGGCTGGCCAGCGGCAGCGTCTTTTCCACCGTCATCTGATCGGCGGCGTTGCTCATGTTCGAGGAGTTCTCGGTGTGGTCCAGCACCGGCTTCAGCGTCGCCAGGTTCTCGATCACGTAGTGCAGCGTGGCCGAGGGCTTGTGCGTCGCCTGGTTGGTCTTCAAGTTGTAGATCTGCAGCCAAATCCCCAGCGACTGCGAGCGCTTGAACTGCGCCGGCGCCCCGATCCCGCCCATCACCGGCACCACCTTGCTGTCGCCCAGGATGAACTGCCCGGTGCCGACATTCTTGTCCGGCACCTTCTGGATGTCGTCGGCCAGGATGATGCTGCTGGAGGCGAGCTGGTCGTCGCGGTACTCCGGCACCACGATGGAGTACGCCTTGGTGCCCAGCTTGTCCGGATTGTTGACGTCCTTCAGCACCAGGTTCACCTTGTAGCGCCCCGGCTTGAGCAGCGCCCCGTGCCAGTAGCGCGCGCTGCTGTTGGCGTAGTTGGGCAGCAGCTCCGCCGGAATGTCCACGTTGGCGGTCTGATCCCACTGGTCCACCAGCCGCCCGGTGATGGTGGTGATGCGGCCGTAGACGTCCACCTTGCCCTGGTCCACGTCGTTGGACTGCTTCATGGTCATGTTGCGGTAGGCGATCTGCAACGTGATCGGCACCAGCACGGTGTCGTCGGTGATCTTGACGAAGTCGGTGCGGTACTGGAACGGCAACAGGCTGTAGTTGATGTTGTGGTCCACCACGGCGGCCAGGTCGGCGAACTTCACCTTGGGAGGGGCGAAGATCTTGGCGTAGGTCTCGATGCGGTTGAACTCGTTCTCCGACTCCGGCATATAGGCGTCGGTGCCCAGCGTGGTGCCGTCGGTGCGGGTGAAGCGGTCGGCCTTGTTGGCCGTCCCCATCATCTCGCCCATGGTCAGCCCGGCCCCGGGCACGTGCAGCAGCGCGTCCTTCTCGCCCGGATCGGTGGTCAGGTGGAACTCCCCGCACCAGCAGGTGTCCACGAACTCCAGCTTGACGTTGGTGCCGATGCCGGGCAGGTAGTTGTAGGTCCAATCCTCGAAGGGATAGGTGGAGGTCGAACCGCCACCCTCTTGCGGGGAGCGGTCGTAGGCACCGCCGGAATCGTGGTCTTCCTGGTCGTTGGGCTTGCCCCAGGTGATGTACACCCGGCCGCGATCCGTCTTCCACCCCGGCTCGCCCGCGGCGAAGTGCTGGTTGGCGTAGGCGAAGCGCTCGTAGTAATCCTCTTTGTAGGAGTTGTAGGTGGACTCCGGATCGGGATTGCGCCGCTGCCAGAAGGCCTCGATGAAGGCCTCGCGCTCGTCCTCGTTCTGCAACTGCAGGAAGGACTGCCGCTCTTGCGGGGTGATGATGTAGGCCACATCCTCGTTGAGCCACTTCTTGTCTTCCGGGCTCAGCTCTTTTTCCAGCAATTTCTGCTGGCGCCGGCGCTCCTTGGGGGTGAGGGCGTGCTGCGGCGGCGGCAGCGCCTGCTGCTGGGCTTTGTCCTGGCTCTTGGCCTGGGCCTGCAGGTGCGGCGCGCCCCACCCCAGGGCGACGGCAGCGGCGGCCAGGCCCAACCAACGACTCAAGTGGCGGCTGGGGCTCAGAGGCATAGGCAAACTGGGGGCACCCCCCAGGGGAATTCTCTGCCTCCATGGTAGTCGCCCCCCCCGGGCCCGGTCAAGCGCTTTTCCACCCTCCGACGCCGGGAACCGGGGCTGGCCGCGCTGCGTATCCCCGGCTGAAAGTCACAAGCCGGACCGCGCTGGCGTTATCCAGTAAGCTGGTAAACGGGAACCATGACGACAGGCAAGAAGCTCTTCATCTTCATCGCGGTGGCGCTGGCGCTGGGCGGCGTGGTGGCGGTCTCGCTCACCCAGCAGGGCAAGGGCACGGTGACGGTGCAAACCGTGCGCGCCGCCACCGAAAACATCACCGCCATCGTCACCGCCTCCGGCGAGATCACCCCCAAAACCTACGCCGACATCAGCCCCAACAACGTCGGCCAGATCACCAACCTCTACGTCAAGGAGGGCGACCACGTCCGCGCCGGCCAACTTCTGGCCAAGCTCTGGAACGTCCAGCAGGCCGCCCAGGTGGCCGGCATGCAGGCCTCGCTCAAGACCAGCGAGGCCAACCTGGCGGCGCAGCAGGCCGGGCTGGGCACCGCCCAGGCCGACGTCGAGCGCGACACCGCCCAGCTCGCCCAGGTCACCCAGGACTGGCGCCGCACCGAGGCCCTCTACGAGGACCAGTTGCTCGCCCGCTCCGACTACGAGACCAAGCAGGCCGCCTACAAAACCGCCGAGGCGCAGTTGAAGGTCTCCCAGGCGCTGCTCAAGCAGAACCGAGCCCAAGTGGCGGCGCTGCGGGCCGGCATCAACCAGGCCCAGGCCAACCTCCGCGCCGCCAGCGACGTGCTCAGCCGCACCGAGTTCCGCAGCCCGCTCAACGGCATCGTCACCTACCTGCCGGTGCACGTCGGCGACACCGTGGTCATGGGCATCCAGAACTCCCCCGGCAGCACCCTGATGCGCGTCGCCGACATGTCGGTGGTCACCGCCAAGGTGCAGGTGGACGAGACCGATATCGCCAACGTCAAGCCCGGCCAGGCGGCCGTGGTCACCATTGACGCCTTTGGCGACCGCAAGTTCCCCGCCCGCGTCACCCAAGTCGGCGACACCGCCATCCTCCGCTCCACCGGCGCCGCCGCCACCAGCTCCACCGGCACCGACGCCCAGCAGGCCAAGGACTTCCAGGTGGTGGTGCAGCTCGACTCGCCCCCGCCCGACATCCGCCCCGGGCTGAGCTGCACCGCCGAGATCACCACCGCCACCGCCGCCCACGCCGTCAGCGTGCCCCTGCAGGCCGTGGTGGAGCGCGACCCCAGCCAGCTCAACCCGCCCCAGCCCGGCCATGCGCCCGCCATCCCCAGCGCCGTCAGCCCCAAGCAGCAACCGGTGCAGGGTATCTTTGTGGTCAACCCCAAGACCCAGACCGCCAACTTCGTTCCCGCCGCCACCGGCATCTCCGGGGTGGACCATATCCAGGTGCTGAGCGGGGTGCATACCGGCGACGAGGTGGTCACCGGGCCCTACAGCGCCTTGCGCGGCTTGGCCAACCACGCCAAAATCAAAGTGGATAACTCGCTGCAGGCGCAAGCCGCCGCCGCCGCCGCCGCGTCCAACAACTAGGCCCATGTCTCCGCCCCTCCCCACCTCCGGCCTCGACCCCGTGCCGGCCGCCACCCCTCCCGCCGACGACGTCGTCATCCAGACGGTGGACCTGTGGAAGGTCTACCAGATGGGCAGCGAACAGGTGGCGGCGCTGCGCGGCGTCTCCATCCAGATCCACCGCAACGAATACGTCGCCATCATGGGCCCTTCGGGCTCGGGCAAAAGCACCCTGATGAACCTCATCGGCTGCCTCGACTCGCCCACCAAGGGACAGTATTGGCTCAACCACCAACTGGTGAGCGAGCTCGACGACGACGAGCTCGCCCGCATCCGCAACCACGAGATCGGCTTCGTCTTCCAGACCTTCAACCTGCTCGCCCGCGCCACCGCGCTGCACAATGTCGAGCTGCCGCTGATCTACGCCGGCGCCCCGGCGGCGCAGCGCGCCGAGCGCGCCCTGGAGGCGCTGCGCAAGGTGGACCTGGTGGACCGCCGCCTGCACCGCCCCAACGAGCTGAGCGGCGGACAGCGCCAGCGCGTGGCCATCGCCCGCGCCCTGATCAACAACCCCAGCATCCTGCTCGCCGACGAGCCCACCGGCAACCTCGACTCCACCACCAGCAACGAGATCATGGCCCTTATGGACCGGCTCTGGGATTTGGGCAACACCATCGTGGTGGTGACCCACGAGCCCGACATCGCCGAGTACGCCCACCGCGTCATCTACATCCGCGACGGCCAGGTGGCGCGCGACGAGCCCACCAAGCGCGGGCGCGAGCGCGCCGCCCGCACCGCCCCGGCCTAGCCCCGCCCCCGCGTGCACCTGCAGGAATCCATCTACGTCGCCCTCGACACCTTGTGGTCGCACAAGCTGCGCAGCTTCCTCACCCTGCTCGGCATCATCATCTCCATCTGGACGCTGGTGGCGGTGGTCTCGCTGGTGCAGGGGGTGAACCAGTACGTGGGCGACAAGATCGCCCGCCTGGGCTCCAACGTGGTCTCCGTCACCCAGTTCAGCCTGCAGGAGATGACCGACCAGAAGCTGTTCCGCCAGGCGCAGAAGCGCAACACCCGCATCACCCTGGCCGAGTACCAGTACCTGCACGACCACCTCCAGCTCGCCAGCGAGGTGGCGGCCAGTTCGCGCCGCACGCTGGGCACCAACCTCAAGGCCGGCAACCATTCCATGACCGACGTCACCGTCGCCGGGGTGACCTCCAACAGCATCAAGCTGGCCAGCTTCGACGTGCTCGCCGGGCGCTTCCTCACCCCCACCGACGAGAGCCACAGCAACCCGGTGGCCTTCATCGGCGCCGACCTCGCCACCCAGCTCTATCCCGGCGTGGACCCCATTGGCCAGACCCTCAACGTGGACGGCCACAACTTCCTGGTGGTGGGGCAGGCGAGCGTGCAGGGCAACGTCTTCGGCCAGTCCCAGGACAGCTTCGTCGAGATCCCGCTGGGCATCTACCGCAGCCTGTACGGCACCAGCGATTCGCTCAACGTGCAGGTGCAGGCGCCTTCGGCGGCGCTGATGCCCGCCGTCACCGATGAGGTGCGGGTGCTGCTGCGCAGCATCCGCCACCTGCGCTACCAGGACCCCGACACCTTCGGCATCATCGGCGCCGACTCGCTCATGTCGCTCTGGCACCAGCTCACCGGCGTGATCGCCGGGGTGATGGTGGGGGTGAGCTTCGTCTTCCTGGTGGTCGGGGGCATCGTGATCATGAACATCATGTTGGCGGCGGTGACCGAGCGCACCCGCGAGGTGGGCATCCGCAAGGCGCTGGGGGCGCGCCGCGCCGACATCCTCTCCCAGTTCCTGGTGGAGTCGGCGGTGCTCTCCAGCGTGGGCGGCGCGCTGGGCATCGCCCTGGCCTATGGCTTCACCCTGCTGGCCGGGGCCCTCACCCCGCTGCCCTTCTCCCTGCCCTGGCTGGCGGTGCTGCTCGCCTTCGCCATCTCCACCTCGGTGGGGCTGTTCTTCGGCATCTACCCGGCGCAAAAGGCGGCCAAGCTCGACCCCATCGCCGCCCTGCGCGCGGAGGCCTGAACCATGGCCTCGAACCTGCAGGAAAACCTCAGCCTCGCCTACGACACCGTGCGCTCGCACAAGCTGCGCTCGGCGCTGACCATCCTGGGGGTGTTCGTGGGCACGGTGACGCTGATGGCCATCGGCAGCATCCTCACCGGCATGAACAAGACCGTGGTGGACCAGCTCGAGAGCTTCGGCACCAACACCATCTTCATCTACAAGTTCGCCCCCGGCATCCACATCGGCCGGCTGACGCGCGAGGAGCGCATGCGCCCCCCGCTCAGCGACCGCGACGTGGAAGCGGTGCGGCGCGACTGCGGCGCCTGTTCCGCCATCAGCGCCCAGGTCATGCCCAACAACAATTTCGGCCCCGGCAGCGGCAGCATCAACGCCCGCTACCGCAGCCACGAGGTGGACGGGCTCGACTTCACCGGCACCGAACCCAACTTCCCCCAGGCCACCAACCAGGCCATCCAGGCGGGGCGTTTCTTCACCCAGGCCGAGGATGACCACCGCAGCAACGTGGTGGTGGTGGGCAAGTCCGTCGCCGATGCCCTCTTCCCCGACCAGGATCCCCTCGACCGCGACTTCCAGATCGACGGAACCAGCTTCCGCCTGATCGGCGTCTTCGCCCCGCGCAAGGGGGCCGGCCCCGACCAGCAGGATCTCTCCGCCCGCGTCCCCTACAAGACCTTCGAAAAGCTCTATCCGGCGGCGCAGGAGCACGCCATCGAGGCGCTCGCCCGCCCCGGCCTGCTCAGCGTCGCCCAGGACCAGATCGAGGTGGCGCTGCGCCGCTCCCGCGGCGACAAGTGGGGCAAGCCCGACAGCTTCGGCATGGCCACCGCCGACAGCATCATCGGCCAGTTCCACGACATCACCGGCCAGGTCGCCCTGGTCATCGTCGCCATCGCCTCCATCGGCATGCTCATCGGCGGCGTCGGGGTGATGAACATCATGCTGGTCTCGGTCACCGAGCGCACCCGCGAGATCGGCATCCGCAAGGCCATCGGCGCCCGCCGCAGCGACATCAGCCAGCAGTTCCTGGCCGAGGCGGTCTTTCTCACCGGCATCGGCGGCCTGCTCGGCATCCTCGGAGGCTGGCTCATCAGCGAGCTGATCAAGGTGCTCATTCCTTCCCTGCCCAGCTCGGTGCCGCTCTGGTCGGTGGGCCTCGGCTTCGGCATCTCGGTCGCCATCGGCGTCTTCTTCGGCCTCTTCCCTGCCATGAAGGCCGCCAAGCTCGACCCGGTCGAAGCCCTGCGCTACGAGTAGCCCCCGCACACCGGCTATACTGGCGCCATGCCAGCAAGCCGGCAAACCGGCATGTTGTCGGTGCGGCTGCCTCGCGCCGATCTGCGGCGGCTGAAATCCCGGGCGGCGGCCCGCGGCGTCAGCCTGCAGGCCGCGGTCCAGCAAGCCTTGCGCGCCTGGCTCGACCGGGCCCCGTCTCCCGCCTCGTCCGGCAACGATGCCTTCGAGGCGCAGCTCGATCATTTCCAGGGCTCGTTGGCCGGCACCAATGTGCTCGAGGACCTCCGCCAGGACCGCGCCGACGAGTTGGCGCGCGATCGCCGCCGCATGGGACAGTGAGCGCGCTGATGCTCGACACCTGGGTTGTGGCGGCTTGGCTGAAGAACCAGCCTGCCGCCGCCGCCACCCGCGATCTGTTGTGGCGCAACCGCCGCGGCGAGATCTCCCTGGCCATGAACGTCGTCCATTGGGGAGAGACCTTTTACGTGGCCGCCCAATACCGCGGCCTGCAATATGCGGCGCGCCTGCTGGACTTTTTGCGCCCGCAACTCGCCCTGATTCCCGCGCCTGAGGAACTGGTTTTCAGGCCGCTGTCCTGAAAGCCCTGCATCCCATCTCCTACGCCGACGCCTTCGCCGCCGCAACCGCGCTGGCGCTCGCCGCCCGCGAGCCGCGCCTGCGGCTGGAGTGGGTCGGAGCCTGAGCCGGCTCAGCGCACCGCCAAGGTGATCCATTGGCCGGCGCGGGCGCGCTGGAATCGGGTCTGCATGTGCCAGCGCTCCACCCAGGCGGCCGGCGGCGCCGGCTCCTCGTAATCAAAATAGCGCCGCGCCCAGTCGTTCCAGAACGGCAGCGCGCTGGCCAGATCCAGCCGGGGCTGGTACGTCAGGCTGTAGAGCAACAACGCCGGCGGGGCGGCGCGCAGCCCCGCCAGGCTGGCCGCGCTGAAATCCTGCAACGCGGCGACCGGCAGCGGGCGGGTGACGTAGCCCAATTCCGGGCGGCTGAGCTCGTCGGTAGCGGGCCAGGCCGTCCACACCGGGCCCGACGGGGGGTGCTGCTCCAAGTACTGCGCCGCCGCCTGGTGCAGCCGAATGAACTGCACGTACGCGAGGTTGTCTTCGTAGGGGAACGGATAGGGCGGGTTCCAGAACCAGCCCACCACCAGGAAGGCGGCGCAGCCCGCCACCCACCCGCCCGCCCGCGGCAGCCGCTGGATCTGCTCCGCCAGCCAGATGAAGTACAGCGCCTGCGCCGGCAGCAGGTAGCGCGCCAGCACCGCCCCGCCGATGGCGGCGTGGAACAAGAGATAGGCCGCCACCAGCGCCAGCCAGGCGCGCGGCGCGGCGCTGGCGCCGGCACCCCGCCGCCCCCGCCACACCGCCAGCAGCGCCAGCAGGCTCAACAGCCAGGTGCCGTTGTAGCCCACCAGTTGCCAGCAGCGGCGCAGCAGCGCCAGCCCGATGCGCGGCAGCGACAGCGCCGCCTGGCTGACGTTGTAGGCGAAGTACTGCGGATTGCCGAACCAGTAGCCGGTGAGGTGGTGGTACCAGACGTACCACAGCCCCAGCACCGCCATGGGCAATAGCAGCCAGCGCCGGGTGCGGGGCGGGACCACCGGCAGCAGCGCCAGCGGCGCGATCACCGCCGTCTCTTTCATCAGGCAGGCGGCGGCCAGCAAGACGGCGGCGAGGGCGTCCCGCTCCCGCTCCAGCGCCACCAGCGCCCACACCACCAGCGCCGCCACCGCCACCTCGAGCTGGGCCAGCGTCGCCTGGGCAAACACCAGGGGCGAGAGCCCCAGCAGCAGCGCCGCCGCCGCCGCCCCGCCGCCGCCCAGCCGCGGCCGCGCCAGCGCGTGGACGCCGCACAGCAGCCCCGCCGCCCACACCAGCATGGCGGCGCGCGTGACCAGCGGATGGAAGCCCGCCACCGCCCAGGCGCCGGCCAGGTAGAACGACAACAGCGGCGGATGCCCGTTGGCCAGGGTCGAGCGCGGCGCCAGCCAGCCGTGGCGGAAGAAATCCAGCGCGGCGAAGATGTAGTAGCCCGCCTCGTCCCAGTAGTAGGGCAGCTGGAGCAGCGGCGCGTGTGCCACCAGCAGGGCCAGGTACACCCCCACCGGCAGCCGCCACTTGGCCACCGTCTACTGCACCGCACCGGGCGCGGGCAGCGGTTGCAACTGCACCTCGCCGAAGGCCTTCTCGTAGTTTTCCATGTGGCTGCGCAGCAGGTGCAACACCGCCTTGGCCTGCTGCGGGCTCAGGTAGATGCCCTGGAACATGTGCAGCTCCACCTCGTCGGGCTGCTTCTGCTCCATGGTGCCGAACTGCAGGAAAAAGTCCCAGGTGCTGGGCCGGATCTGCACCGAGTTGGCGTAGCTCTCGCGGTAGTCGGGCCGCTGCAGCAGCTTGACCCGGGTCGGGTTGTTGGACGGGTTCATATGGCTTACACCCCCAGGCGCTTGAGCTCGTCCTGGTAGTACTTGCGGTAGAGGATGTCCCACTCGCCGGAGCCTTCCAGGATGCCCTTCTTCTGCGAGCTGATCTTCAGCCGCACCACCTCGTCCATGCGCGCCTCGGCGGCGAACATTTGCTCCAGCAGGCGGCGGATCTCCAGCCGCAGCGTGTTGCGGTCCTCCAGGAAGCTGATCTCGGCCCGTTGCGCCAGCGCCTGCGCCACCACGTGCGAGAGCTGGTTGATCTTTTCGCGCGACACCCGCATCACAGCACCACCTTGTGCTTGCGCACCAGCTCGGCCTTGATCTTCTTGAAGGAGTCGCTGTAGGCCGCGCCCAGCCGCTGCATCTCCTCGGCGTGGGTGGCCAGGATGGCGCGCGCCTCCTCGTTGATGCGGTCCTCGACCCCGAACTCCTCCTCCAGGGCGTGGTGGATGGTGTCCACCAGGAGGTGGGGATCGGCAGAGGCGAGCAGCTTCTCCGCCGTCAGCCGCTCCGCCAGGGCGCGCGAGAGGTAGGTGATGTATTCGCGGGCGATGCGCATGGAACCGTGCCTAGTCTAGCATTCCCGCAGCAATTCCAGCACGGGACGATCGGCGGCGAGAAAATCGTAGCTCTCGAACGCGGCCGGCTCGACCCAGGCGATGGCCTCGAACACCCGGTTCTGGGGCTCGCCGGCGAAGGCGGCGATCTCGTAGAAGGCCAGCTCCAGCTCGCCCGTTTCGGCATAGCGGTGGCGCACCCGCGCCCGCAGCCGCCCGACCTCGGCCTCGATGCCCAATTCCTCGCGCAGCTCGCGCGCCAGGGCGGCGCCCTCCTCCTCGCCCGGCTCGAGCTTGCCTCCGGGAAATTCCCACTGCCCGCCCTGCACCCCGCCGCGGCGGCGCTGGCAGATCAGCACCTGGGCCCCGCGGCGCAGGATGCCGGCCACGATCCGCCTCATCGGCTTCCCGGCTCGAGGCGGTAGTCCATGGTCTCGGTGCCGCGCACGCGGCGGAACAGTTCCCTGCCCCGCACCTCGACCACCACCCGCCGCAGCACCCAAGCCGGCCCCGCCGGCTGCATGGAGAAGTGCCCGGAAAACTCGGTGAAGCGGGCCAGCAGACCGCCGACATAATCCACCGCCCCCACATTGTGGAACTCGCCCCCCAGGATCTGGCCGCTGGCCGGATCCACCCGCAGCGTGCCGGCGGTGCGGCGCAGCAGGCGCTCCAGGCGCGAGCGCGGACGCCCGCCCGGGGCCGGCACAAAGCGCAGTTCCAGCCCGGCCGGCATCGCCTCCGCCGTCCAGGAGAACAGCGCCTCGAAGCGGGCCAACGGCCAGATCTCGCCCCCGAGGTTCAGCCACCGGCCCGCGCCCTCGGCCGGCGCCGCCGCCTGGGCGCGGTCAATGCGCGCCCGCAGCCGCGCCGCCTGCCGCTGCTGCCGCTGTTGCGCCGCGGCCGGCAGCGCCCGCTGGTTGTGGGTCTGCTCCAGTTCGAGCGGCACCGAGCGGTAGAACACCACCTCGTCGGTTTGCTGGTCGGCGGGCAGGGCGCGCCCCGGCACGGTCCAACTCTCCTGGGCGCGCAGGCGGAGCCGTGCCATGGCGCCGGGGTCGCCCCCGAAGCGCAGCCGGCGCAGCAGACGTGCCGTCGCCGCCGGGCCCAGCCCGGGGCGCGGCGTCGCCCCCGCCGCCGCCGCACACAGCGCCGCCACCGCCAATGACCGCTTCCACATGGCCGCCGACCCTGTTCCCCCTCGGAGGTTTCCTGTATCCTGTGCTGCGAGGTTCCCTATGCGACGCCTTCCCGCCGTCCTGACTGGCACCATTCTACCCTTCGGGCTGGTCTTTGCCCTGGCCGCGGTCGCCCCCGCGCCCGCCAAGAAGAAGGTCAAGCCGCCCAGCTTTGGCAACGCCAACGCCATCACCCAGGCCGAGCTGAAGGACTACGACTACTTCCTCGCCTCCGACCAGCTCGAGGGGCGCAACATGCCCTCGCGTGGCTACGACGTGGCCGCCCTGTATGTGGCCAGCCATCTCAACGAATGGGGCCTGCTGCCAGGAGGCAGCACCTCGGGCACCAACGGCCCGCTGCAGCCCTACTTCATGCCCATTGACCTGGTCACCACCAACCCTGACCCGGCGGCGATGACCATGACCATCACCATCCCGGCGAGCCGTGGGGGACGGGGCTCTTTCTTCGGCTTTGGTCCGCCGCAACTGGCCCCGGGCCCGCACGCGCTGCCCTACGGCCCGGCCTGGATTGTGGAGACCGCTCGCGGGCGCAACCCCACCCCCTTGGTGGGCGGCGCGATCGCCAACGCCAGCCTGGTCTTCGCCGGCAACGGCTACGTGATCGGGGCGACCAACCCCTACCAGGGGCTGGATGTGCGCGGCAAGGTGGTGGTGGTGGCGGGGGTGCCGCCGGCGGTGGCCAAGTACCAGGCGGCGCTGCAGGCGGCTCGCTTTGGCCGCGGGCCGGTCCCGGTCAACCCCATGGGCCCCAACGATCTCACCCCGCAGCAGTACGCCGCCCGGAACGGCGCGCTGGCGCTGATCACGGCCCCCACCTTCCAGCAACTTGCCGCCATGGCCGCCCCCGACGCCGGTGCGTTGCGCTTCGGCCCCAACGGCCCCAACTACGCCGTCGCCAAGTTCCTGCCGCCGCCGCAGGCGGCCGTGCCGCAGGTGGTGGCGGGCCTCGAGACCATGAACGCCCTGTTCCAGGGAGAGCGCCTGAGCGCCAGCCAGGTGATGGACCGGGCCGCCGCCGGCGACGCCCTGCCCAGCTTCGCCCTCAACCCTGCCAAGACCCTCTCCGCCCGCATCGCCGTCACCACCGTCCACAACCACGGCGAGGATGTGATCGGCATCCTGCAGGGCAGCGATCCGGTGCTCCAGCACGAGTACGTCATCATGAGCGCCCACCTCGACCACATCGGCCTCAGCCCCACCCCCAACTGCACCCAGCAGAGCCCGGTGGCGGCGGCGGGCGACTCCACCGACTTCGGCCTCACCCTGGCCCCGGACCAGAAGAACTGCGACGGCATTAACAACGGCGCCGACGACGACGGCTCCGGCTCGACCGGGCTGCTCGGCATCGCCCACGCCTTCGCCACCGGCGCGGCCAAGGGCCTGCGTCCCAAGCGCACCATGATGTTCATCTGGAACGCGGGCGAGGAGAAGGGGCTCTGGGGCTCGCAGTACTTCAACCAGTTCCCTCCCATTGACATCCACAAGGTGGTGGTGGACCTGAACATGGACATGATCGGCCGCACCAAGAACCCCGACTCCGTGGACCCCGACCCCACCCACTATCTGGTCAACCCGGGCGCGGTGCTGGTGGTCGGGCCCAACATCAGCAGCAACGATCTCGAACAGACCCTGGAGGCGGTCAACAACCGCTTCCAGAAGCTCAAACTGGACCACTTCTACGACGTCACCGCCCCCGACGCCACCCACGACAACCTGGGGCCGGGCGCGCGCGGCCAGCGCATTTTCTACCGCAGCGACCACTACAACTTCGCCAAGTCGGGCATCCCCATCGCCTTCTTCACGGTGGGCCTGCACAAGGACTACCACCGCGTCACCGACAGCCCGGAGAAGATTGACTTCACCGAGATCCAGCAGGTGGCCAAGACGGTGGCCGCCACCGCCTGGACCATCGGCAACGAGTCCGAGGGGGCAACGCCCCAGCTCAACCCCACCCTGCCGCCGCTGCTGGTGCACGACATGGCGGCGGCCAAGGCGGCGGGCTGGGGCCAGTTCACGCCGGTGCTGCCCCCGCTGCCGGGCGAGCCGTTTTAACTTTTATCGGCGTGGGGACGCAGACGGAGCGGGGGTGAAGCTGCCCAGCACCACGGCGCGGGCAGCCCCGGTGACGCTGGGCAGGTTGCCGGGCTCGCCGCGCAGGTGGGCCTCGCCCAGCAGGGCGAAGGCGATCGCCTCCTTGGCCTGCGCCGGCACGCCCACTTGGTCCGACGTCAGCCAGCGGCAGCCGGGGGCGGCGGCCTGCAGCGCGGCCATCAGGGCGCGATTGTGGACCCCGCCGCCGGAGACGATCACCTCCCCGGCCAGCGCCTCGGGGCCGGCCCCGCGCAGCCCTGCCGCCACTGTCTCGGCGGTCAGCGCCACCAGCGTGGCCATGACGTCGGCCCCCGCCAGCCGCGGCGCCTGGCCCACCACCTCGGCCACGTAGGCGGCGCCGAACTGCTCCCGCCCGGCCGACTTGGGCGGCCGCCGGCGGAAAAACGGATGCCGCAGCAGCCGCCGCAGCAGCGCCGCGTTGGCCCGGCCGGAACTGGCCAGCCCGCCCCAGGCGTCGAACGGGCGGCGCCCGCCGCTGAACTGCTGCATGCAGGCATCGAGCGCCATGTTGCCCGGCCCGGTGTCGAAGCCCAGCACCTGCGCCGGCTGGGCCCGCGGCGGCAACAGGGTGAGGTTGGCGATCCCGCCCAGGTTGAGCGCCACCCGGTAGCGGCGGCGGTGGGTGAGCAGGCGCCAGTCCGCCCACGGCACCAGCGGCGCCCCCTCGCCCCCGGCGGCGATGTCGGCCGAGCGGAAATCGCTGACCACGGGCACCCCCGCCACCGCGGCGATGGTGGCGGCGTCGCCCACCTGCAGCGTCGCCACCCGCCCCTGGTGGAACACCGTCTGGCCGTGCGAGGCGATGACGTCCGGACGCGCCGGGCACAGGCCGGCGAGCCGGGCGGCCTCGAGCACCGCCTCCCCGATGCGCCGCCCCAGCCACACGTCCAGCCGCGCCAGCTCGGCCACCGTGGCCTTGCCCTCCGCCACCGCCAGGATCGCCCGGCGGTCGCGCGCGGCGTAGCGGGCGTGATGAAAGCCCAGCAGTTGCCAGCCCCAGCCCGGCGCGGCGATGCGCACCAGCGCCACATCCAGGCCGTCCGCCGAGGTGCCGCTCATCACCCCCGCCACCACGCGCTCCCGCGCCGCTCGCGGGGGTCGCGCCGCTTTGCCTGCTGGCAAAATCGGCGCGAAAGGCTGCGAAATTCCGCAGGGCGGCCCGCCCCCGGGAAACGAATTCGGCGCGGCCCCAGCGAAGCGCAGCGCCGACTTGGGGCCACGGGGCCCCCAAGTCCGCGCGAGCACAAGCGGGACGCGCGCCGCAGGCGCGCTGGGGCCCGCGCCCATCATCGTCCTCATTCCCCGCCCCGCAAGCTCTTCTGCAGCTCGGCCAGCAGGTTCAGCGCCTCCAACGGGGTCAGCCGCTCCAACTCGGCGGCGGCCACCCGGTCGGCCACCTGCTGGCTGAGCGGGGTGAACAGCGCCAACTGCAGCCGCGCCTCCGCCGGCGCCTCCAATTGCGAGCTGGTGCGCGTCTCCGCCTGCTCGTGCTGGCGCAGCACTTCGCGCGCCCGCTGCAGCACCTCGCGCGGCAGCCCCGCCAGCCGCGCCACCTCGATGCCATAGCTGCGGCTGGCCTCGCCCGCCTCCACCTTGCGCAGGAACACGATCCCCTGGGGCGACTCCTGCGCCGCCACGTGCACGTTCTGCACCGCCTCCAGGTGCCGCGCCAGCTCGGTGAGCTCGTGGTAGTGGGTGGCGAACAGGGTGAAGGCGCCGCTGCGCTGGTGCAGGTACTCCACCATCGCCCAGGCCAGCGCCAGCCCGTCGTAGGTGGCCGTGCCCCGCCCGATCTCGTCCAGGATCACCAGGCTGCGCGGCCCCGACTGGTTGAGGATGACCGCCGCCTCGGTCATCTCCACCATGAACGTCGAGCGCCCGCGCGCCAGGTTGTCGCTGGCCCCGATGCGGGTGAAGATGCGGTCCAGCAGCGGCACCCGCGCGCTGCGCGCCGGCACAAAGCTGCCCATCTGCGCCAGGATGGCGATCAGCGCCGCCTGCCGCAGGTAGGTGCTCTTGCCCCCCATGTTGGGCCCGGTGATGAGCAGCACGCGCTGGCGCTCCCGGTCGAGGTAGAGGTCGTTGGGCACGAACCGGTCGGCGCTGGCCTCCCAGCCCAGGCGCTCGACCACCGGGTGGCGCCCGTCGCGGATGTCGAAGCCCTCCGCCCCCACCTCCGGGCGGCAATAGTTCTGCTCGGCGGCGAGGTGAGCGAAGTTGGCCAGCAGGTCGAGCTCGGCCAGGGCCTCGGCATTGCGCCGGATGGGCCCCGCCTGCTCCCCCGCCCGCGCCCGCAGCGCCAAAAACAGGCTCTGCTCCAGCTCCCGGCTGCGCTCGTCGGCGCTCAGGATCTTGGCCTCCAGCTCCTTCAACTCGGGCGTGGTGAAGCGCTCGGCGTTGGCCAGCGTCTGCTTGCGCTCGTAGTCGGCGGGCACGTGGCGCAGGTTGGCCTTGGAAACCTCCAGGTAGTAGCCGAACACCTGGTTGAAGCGCACCTTGAGCGAGCCGATGCCGGTGCGGGCGCGCTCCCGCGCCTCGATCGCCGCCACCGCCCCCTTGGCGTTGTGGCTGAGCGAGCGCAACTCGTCCAGCTCGGCCGAGACGCCGGGGCGGATGTAGCCGCCCTCGGCCAGCGTCGCCGGCGGCGACTCGACCAGGTGGGCGCCGATCGCCTGGCGCAGCTCGTCGCAGGGATCCAGCCGGGCGGCGATCTCGCCCCAGCGCCCCGCCGCCGCCCCGCCCAGCAGCCCCCCCAGCTCGGGCACCCGGTCGAGCGAGGCGGCCAGCGCCAGCAGGTCGCGCGGCAGCGCCGTGGCCAGCGCCACCCGCCCCAGCAGCCGCTCCAAGTCCTGCACCCCCGCCGCCGCCGCCCGCAGCTTCTGCCGCAGCCCCCAATCCTCCACCAGCGCCGCCACCGCCTCCTGCCGCGCCTGGATCTCCGCCAGCTCGCCGCTCGGCCGCAGCAGCCACTGCCGCAGCAGGCGCTTGCCCATCGGCGTCACCGTGGCATCCAGCACCGCCCGCACCGTGGCCGCCTCCGCCCCCTGGAACAGCGGCTCGACCAGCTCCAGGTTGCGCGCCGTCACCGCGTCCAGCACCAGCCCCTGCTGGCGCTCGTAATAGCCCAGCCGGTCCACGTGCGCCAGTTGGCTGCGCTGGGTTTCCTTGACGTAGTGCACGATCGCGCCGGCCGCCGCCTGCGCCCAGGGCTTGCCCGCCAAGCCAAAGCCCTCCAGCGAGAGCACCCCGAAGTGGCTCTCCAGCACCCCCTGGGCGAAGCCCGGCTCCAGCATCCAGGCCTCTAGCGGGGTCAGCACCGCCGTGGCCAACTCCTCCGGCCGCGGCCCGCGGAACAGCGGCGCGTCGCCCGCGGCGGCGGCGTAGAGCAGTTCGCGCGGCCGCCAGCGCGCCAGCTCCTCGGCCAAGCGCGCCTCCGCCGCTTCGCCGCTGAACTCGGTGGCGCGGAACTCGCCGGTGGAGACGTCCAGCACCGCCAGCCCCAGCCCCCCTCCCGCGCCCTTGCCCTCCGCCCGCGCCACCGCCGCCAGGTAGGTGTTCTCCCCCGCCGCCTGCGCCAGCGCCGCCGTGCCCGGCGTCAGCACCCGCGTCACCTCCCGCCGCACCAGCGTCTTGGCTTGGCGCGGATCCTCCATCTGGTCGCACAGCGCCACCTTGTAGCCTTGCTGGATGAGCTTGGCGATGTAGCCCTCGGCGGCGTGGTAGGGCACGCCGCACATGGGGATGGGAGCCCCCCGCTCCTTGTTGCGGCTGGTGAGGGTGATCTGCAGCGCCCGCGCCGCCGTCACCGCGTCCTCGTAGAACAGCTCGTAGAAATCCCCCAGCCGAAACAGCAGCAGCGCCTCCGGATGCTGGCGCTTGGCCTCGCTGTATTGCCGCATCAGCGGGGTTTGGACACTGGGCGGCTCGGCGGGCATCGTTCCTGCATTGTAGCCTGCGCCCCCCGCCGCCCCAAGCCGCGCGGCGCCTACTGCGGGCCGAAGGCCACCTGGGCCATGGTCACCCACCTCCTCGGGTCCAGCCTCACCGCCGTGGGGGCCTGCGCCAGCGGGATGGAAAGGGTGTTGTGCGCCGCCCGCAGCATCAGCACCGGCAGCGGCGGCGCGCCCGCCTCCGCCCCCCTCCGCCCGCCGCGTCCCCGTCCGCCCCGCCCCCCCGCCGCCGCCGGCAGCGTGATGCCGATTTGGAACGGCATCTGGTAGAGCTGGCCCGGGTTGCCGGTTTGATCCAGAGTGACCTCGAGCTGCTTATGCACGGCGTCATAGCGCCAGCCCCCTTGCGCCCGCAGCAGCCCGCCCCGGTGCAGCCACTCGTTGAAGAACCAACTCAGGTCGCGGCCGTAGCGGGGACAGGTGGCCGAGGCGGCGCAGGCCTCTTCCATGGCGTGCTGGAAGTCGAGGCTGTTGGCGTTGGCGTTGCGGTAGCGGCGGTAGTAGAGGCGGATGCCCGCCCAAAAATTGGCCGTGCCCAATACCCCGCGCAGCATGTGCAGCACCTGCGCCCCCTCCTGATAAATCTGGGCGTTGTTGGCGATCACCTGGCTGATGTCGCTGAGGTTGTGGTGCACCAGGGTCGAGTCGGGATGCTGCTCCACAAACCGCTGCGCCGCGGCCGCGCTGGACTGGACCCCGGCCAGGAAGGCGTCGCGGCCGTCCCGATGCTCGGTGTAGAGCAGCGCGAAATAGGTGGCGAAGCCCTCGCTCAGCCAGACGTCGTCCCAGTCCTTCTCGGTGACCGAGTCGCCGAACCACTGGTGCGCCATCTCGTGCGCCAGCAACTGCCGGCTGGGCCCGCTGGGCGGATAGCCGTAGTAGATATCCGAGGCCAGTTCCATGCCGCCCCCGGTCCCGTTGGCCTCCACCTGCGCCAGCTTTTCGTACGAATACGGCCCGATGTGGTCCACGTAGAACTCCAGGATCGGCTCCGTCCAGCGCTGGAAGTCGGCAAAGCCCGTCTTCCGCTCCTGGGGAAACACCCAGGCCGAGAGCGGAATGCCGTGGAACTCGCCAAAGTTGCTCACCGCCATCGGCGCCACCCCCAGCGAGAACTGCCAGGTGCAGATGGGCACCTCCTCGCGCCAGACGGTGCGGCGCAGGTCGCCGGGCAGGTCGGTCTCTTCCGTCATGGTGCCGTTGGAGATCACCTGGTAATGCCGCGGCGCCACCACCCGGATGGTCTTGGTCGCCTTCATCGAAGGGTGGTCCACCACCGCCAGCCAGTTGCGCGCCAGGTCGGGCCACTCGTTGGTGAAGAACTCGCGGTCGCCGTAGCGGTTGGGCTCGATCAGCAGGCCGTTGGCGGGCACGCCGTGGTAGGCGGCGGTGAAGGCGTAGCTCTGGCCGCGGCGGCCGGGCCGGGCCAACTCCACCAGCAGGCGGTCGTGGTCTTGGCGGAAGCGCAGCGCCGCCCCGTGCTCGTCCGTCACCGCCGTCACCACCATGCCCCGGCCGGCCGAGCTGGGGGCGCCGGGGGAGCGGCCGCGCAGCCCGTAGGGGGTGCGCACCAGGCAGGGGTTGCCGCGCTCGGCGGGCGGATTGGCGGTGCGCAACTGGCACAGGTCCAGCGCCACCTGCCCCACCCCGTCCTGGGTGAATCGCAGCGACACGGTGTCGCGCACCGCCACCTGGTTGTTGGCGTCCGACAGGGCGACGTCGAAGTTGTAATGGGTGACGACAAAGCCGACCGGGCGGGGATAGGTGTCGGCCCACAGCGGCAGCGCCGCCAGCAGGAACAGCCCAAGGAGCTTGCGCATGTAGCGAACTGTAAGCCGCCCCCGGGGTCGGGGTCAATCGCTCCCGACCCCCGCCCCCGCCCCGCGCCCGCCAAAGTGCTAAAATTGAGCGTTCCCACCTGAATTATGCCTTCCATCGTCGCCAAGGTTTTCGGCACCAAGAACGACCGCGAGGTCGCCCGGCTGCGCCCCAACGTCCAGGCCATCAACGACTTGGAGCCGGCCATGCAGGCCCTCTCGGCCGAGCAGATGCGCGCTCGGACGGCCGAGTTCCAGCAGCTCGTGCGCGAACGCAGCGCCGCCGCCGAAACCGAGGACGACAAGCGCGCCGCGGAAAAGGCCGCCCTGGACGAGATCTTGGTCCCCGCCTTCGCCCTGGTGCGCGAGGCCGGCCGCCGCGCCCTGCAAATGCGCCACTTCGACGTCCAGCTCATCGGCGGCATGGTGCTGCACCAGGGCCGCATCGCCGAGATGAAGACGGGCGAGGGCAAAACCCTGGTCGCCACCCTGCCCGTCTACCTCAACGCCCTCGCCGGCCGCGGCGTGCACGTCATCACCGTCAACGACTACCTCGCCCGCCGCGACTCGGAATGGATGGGGCGGCTCTACAAGTTCCTCGGCCTCTCCGTCGGCGTCATTGTCCACGACCTCGGCGACCAGGAGCGCAAGGCCGCCTACGCCTGCGACATCACCTACGGCACCAACAACGAGTTCGGCTTCGACTACCTGCGCGACAACATGAAGTTCGACCTGGCCGACTGCTGCCAGCGCAGCCACCACTTCGCCATCGTGGACGAGGTCGACTCCATCCTTATCGACGAGGCCCGCACCCCGCTCATCATCTCCGGCCCCTCGGAGGAGTCCACCGACAAGTACTACCGCATTGACCGCGTCATCCCCCGCCTCCAGCGCGGCGATCCCCCCGAGGGCGACGAGAAGGCCGCCACCGGCGACTATTACCTCGACGAGAAGCAGCGCACCGCCACCCTCACCGAGGAGGGCGTGGCCAAGTGCGAAGAGGCGCTGGGGGTGGAGAACCTCTACGACATCGCCAACATGGAGCTCATCCACCATGTCTACCAGGCACTGCGCGCCCACACCCTCTACAAGCGCGACGTGGACTATGTCGTCAAGGAGGAGCACGACCCCCAGGCCGGGCGGGTGGAAAAGAAGGTCCTGATCGTGGACGAGTTCACCGGCCGCCTTATGCCCGGCCGGCGCTGGTCCGACGGCCTCCACCAGGCGGTCGAGGCCAAGGAGGGGGTCAAGATCGAGCGCGAGAACCAGACCCTGGCCACCATCACCTTCCAAAACTACTTCCGCATGTACAAGAAGTTGGCGGGCATGACCGGCACCGCCGAGACCGAGGCCAACGAGTTCCACTCCACCTACAAGCTCGACGTGGTGGTCATCCCCACCAACCGCCCCCTGCTGCGCCGCGAGAACCCCGATGTGGTCTACCGCACCGAGCGGGAGAAGTTCACCGCCGTGGTGGAGGAGATCAAGGACTGCGCCCAGCGCGGCCAGCCGGTGCTGGTCGGCACCATCTCGGTGGAAAAATCCGAGCGCGTCGCCGCCATGCTGCAAAAGGCGCGCATCCCCCACGTGGTGCTCAACGCCAAGTTCCACGAGAAGGAGGCCGAGATCGTCGCCCAGGCCGGCCGCAAGGGCGCCGTCACCATCGCCACCAACATGGCCGGCCGCGGCACCGACATCCTGCTGGGCGGCAACCCCGAGCAGATGGCCCGCGTCGCCTTGGCCCGCAAGGGCATCCACTGGGACGAGTTGCCGGGAGACGAGCGCCTGGCCGGGCTCGCCCCCTACAAGGCCGAGACCGACCGCGAGCACGACGAGGTGGTCGCGCTCGGCGGCCTGCATATCATCGGCACCGAGCGCCACGAGTCCCGCCGCATCGACAACCAGCTCCGCGGCCGCGCCGGCCGCCAGGGCGACCCCGGCGCCTCCCGCTTCTACCTCTCCCTCGAGGACGACCTGCTGCGCATCTTCGGCGGCGAGAAGATCTCCGGCCTCATGCTCCGCCTCGGCATGGAGGAGGGCCAGCCCATCGAGAGCAAGCTCATCAGCCGCCGCATCGCCGCCGCCCAGGAGCAGGTCGAGGGCCAGCACTTCGAGAGCCGCAAGCACCTGCTCGAGTACGACGACGTCATGAACAAGCAGCGCGAGGCCATCTACGGCATGCGCCACGACCTGCTCGCCGGCCTCGACCAGAAGGAGTTCCTCATGGGCGTGGCCGAGGGCTTTGTCGAGGCCGACCTCGACACCTTCTGCGGCCGCGACGTCCATCCCGACAAGTGGAACCTCGCCGGCCTGCGCCCCTCGATCAAGGAGCGCTTCGGCGTGGACTTCCAGGGCGCCGTCGCCGCCGACACCCTCAGTTTCGAGGAGCTGGGCCATGCCCTCATGGACCTGCTCCACCAGAAGTACGACGAGAAGGAGGCCCTCATCGGCGCCCCCCAGTTGCGCCACTTCGAGCGCCTGGTCATGCTGCAGATCGTGGACAATCTGTGGAAGGACCACCTGCTGGCCATGGACCACCTCAAGGAGGGCATCGGCCTGCGCGGCTACGGCCAGCGCGACCCCCTCATCGAGTACAAAAAAGAGTCCTTCGACATGTTCCAGGATTTGATGGACCGCATCGAGGCCGACAGCGTCCGCACCGTATTCCTGGCCCGCATCCAGACCCGCGAGGAGCAGGAGCAGGAACTCGCCGCCCGCCGCGACGCCGAGTCCCAGGCGCTGCGCGACTACGAGCGCGAGATGGAGCGCCGCAAGCAGAAGCAGGCGCGCGAGCTGCGCTTCTCCGGCCCCGCCGAGCCCACCCCGGTCGCCACCGTGGTGCGCAACGAGGACAAGGTCGGCCGCAACGATCCCTGCCCCTGCGGCAGCGGCAAGAAGTACAAGAAGTGCCACGGCGCGGTCGAGGTCGCCTAGGCCCCGCACCCGCCGGATGAACTCAGAAAGGAACCGCGAGCATGCCCATCCACGAACTGCTCATCGCCGAGGCCGAGGCCGAGGCCCAAAAGACCCGCGCCGCGCTGCAGCGCGTCCCCGCCGCCCAGGCCGACTTTAAGCCCCACGGCAAATCCATGCCGCTGGGCAAGCTCGCCGCCCACCTCGCCCAGCTCAACGGCTTCGGCGTGGCCATCCTCAGCGGCCCCGGCCTCGACTTCGCCACCGCCAACATGAAGCCGCTGGCGTTCGAGTCCCCGGCCCAGTTGGTCGCGGCCGCCGACCAGGGCTTGGCCGCGGTCAAGGCCGCCCTGCAGGCCACCCCCGACACCGCCTGGAGCGATCCCTGGAAGCTCTCCCACGGCGAGACCGTGTTCTTCAGCGGCAGCCGCTTCGCCGCCTACCGCGCCATGTACCTCAACCACGTGGTGCACCACCGCGCCCAGCTCGGCGTCTACCTCCGCCTGCTGGACCTGCCGGTGCCCTCCACCTACGGGCCCTCCGCCGACGAGCACTAGCTAGTTCTTCGGGCAGCCTGCGCCCCCCACATCAGCGTGCCGTCGCTGGTCAGGGTATGGCCCTGGGCCTGGACAATCTTCGCCGCGCTGCTGCTGGAGCGCAGCACTGTCACGCTGCAATGCTTCCCGTCGCCGCCGGCATGACGCCACCCGGTTGCCGGTCCCTCCCGATCGGCTAGTCTTGCCTAGCCGCCGGCGGCGTAGATCTCGGGATAGGAACGGGGCTCGGCCTGTTCCACCCTCAGCCCCAGTTCGCGCGCCGTGCGCCGCACCCACGCCGCGCTGCCTTCGATCTCCAGGTAGACGCCAAACCGGGTCTCGTCCCAGGCCACCTCGCCGGCCTCGCCCGGCCGCTGCCATAACGTGCGCCAGCGCGCATACGCCAGCGTGGGGCGGTACCCCAGCAAGGCCAACAGCCCCCGGCAGCCCGCCCCGTCCGCCACCGCCGTTTCCCACTCCGCCCGGCGCTTGAGCGGGCCCGGGCGGCGCTTCCCCTTGGCCGTCAGCAGCCAGGCGTCGCCGGAGCGGCGCAGCCGCAACAGCCGGCCGCCGGCCCGCAGCCGGCCTTGGGCATCGTCGAACATCCAGTTGGTTTCCCGCCGCCGCCCCGCCGCCACCCGGAAGCCCATGTGCCGCAGCCGCGCGCGCAGCGCCGGCGCCGCCGCCACTCGGAACTTGAGCTCGATCTCCTCGCGCGCCATGGGGTGCGGCCTGCCGGCTATTGGCTGCGTTCGACCACCAGCGCCGGCAGCCGCGCCAAGGCCTCGCGCTCGGGCGAGGCGGGCAGCGCCTGCAGCGCCGCCAGCGCCAGCGCCGCCTGCTGCCGGCTCTCTTGCCGCGCCTGCTCCAGCCCCCCGGTCGAGGCCACCAGCGCCTGCACCTGCTCGAAGCCCACCTGGGCGTAGCCGCCCTCGCGCATCACCTGTTCCAGCAGCGCCCGTCCGGCGGCGTCGCTGGCCTGGTGGGCGTAGATGGCGGGCAGGGTCATCTTGCCCTCGCGCAGGTCGTTGCCCACCGGCTTGCCCAGCGCCGCCTCCGCCGCGGTGAAGTCCAGCAGGTCGTCCACCATCTGGAACGCCCGCCCCAAATGGCGGCCAAATTCGCCCAGCGCCGCGATCGCCGCCGGCGGCTGGCCCGCCGCCATCGCCCCCAACTGTGCCGACACCTCGAACAGCCGCGCCGTCTTGCGCTCCACCAGTTCCAGGTGCTCGGCCGCCGTCACCACCCGCTGCTGCATCTCCAACTGCAGCAGCTCGCCCTCCACCATGTCCTGGGTCAGGACAATGAGCGCGTCCAGCACGCCGAAGTGGCGCTCGCCCAGCGCCAGGCGGAAGGCCTGCATGTAGAGCCAGTCGCCCGCCAGCACGCACATGGGGTTGCCCCAGCGCGCATTGGCCGAGGGCCGCCCCCGGCGCGTGGGCGCCTCGTCAATGATGTCGTCGTGGATCAGGGTGGCGGCGTGGATCATCTCCACAATCGCCGCCAGCCGCACCCGCGCCCCCGGCTCGCAGCCCGCCAGCCGGCCCGCCAGCAGCACCAGCGCCGCCCGGATGCGCTTGCCCCCGCTCTGCTGCAAATGGCGCCCGATCAGCGTGATCGCCGCCATCCGGCTCTTCCCCCCGGCCAGCAGCTCCGCCTCCACCTGCTCCAGCTCCCCCCGCACCAGGCGGAACGGCGCCAGCAGGTCGGCGTCCAGGTCGGCGAGCGTGGGCGCGGCGGGGTTCATTGGCTGCGGTAGTTGGTGAACTGCAGGTCTATGCCAAAATCGTGGGCGCGCAGCAGGGCCATCACTTCCTGTAGTGTATCCCGATCCTTGCCCGCCACCCGCACCACCTCGCCCTGGATCGAGGCCTGCACCTTCTTCTTCGACTCCTTGATCAACTGCACAATCGCCCGCGCCTTCTCGCTGCTGATGCCGTTTTGCAGGGTGACGGTCTGGCGCACCGTGCCGCCCGCGGCCGGCTCCACCGCGCCGTAGCTGAGCGCCCGCAGCGAGACCCCGCGCTTGAACAGCTTCTGCTGCAGGATCTCGGTCACCGCCTTGAGCTTATAGTCGTCGGCGGTGGCCAGCGCGATGGTCGCCTGCTTGGCGTCCAGCTCGATGATGGTGTGCGAGCCCTTGAGGTCGTAGCGGGTGGTGACCTCCTTCAGGGCCTGCTGCAACGCGTTGGCCACCTCCTGCAGGTTGACCTCGCTGGCGACGTCGAAGGAATTTTCGTTGGCGGCCATGACCCATTATCCCGCAAGCGCGCGCGGAAACAGCCGGAAGAAATTGGCCCGGACCTGCGCCGCCAGCGCCTCCGCCGCCACCCCCCGCGCCCGCGCCAGCGCCGCCGCCGTCTCCCCCACCCAGGCCGGCTCGTTGCGGCGCCCGCGGTGCGGCACCGGGGCGAGATAGGGGGCGTCGGTCTCCACCAGCAGCCGCTCCGCCGGCGCCCACGCCGCCACCTGGCGCAGCCCCTCCAGCTTGGGAAAGGTCAGCAGGCCCGAGAACGACAGGTACCAGCCCAGTTGCAGCGCCGCCTCCGCCTCTGCCCGCGTGCCGGCGAAGCAGTGCAAGACGCCGCGCCCGGGCGGATTGTGGGCCGCGATCAATGCCAGGCAGTCGGCAAACGCCTCGCGGCAGTGCACCGCCACCGGCAGCCCCCAGCCGGCCGCCAGTTCCAACTGGCGCTGGAACACCGCCTGCTGCAGCCCGCGCGGGGCATGGTCATAGTGGTAATCCAATCCCACCTCGCCCACCCCGATCACCTCCGGCGCCCCCGACCAGGCCTGTAGTTCCTCCCAGGTGGCGGCCGTGGCCTGCCCCGCCTCGTGCGGGTGCACCCCGATCGTCGCCCACACCCGCAGCCCCGGCATCCCTTGGTGGTCGCGCGCGAACTGCGGCGCGTGGATCGCCACCAGCCCCTCCACCCCGGCCGCGCGCGCGCGCTCCAGCACCGCCTCGCGCTCGCCCGCAAAGGCCTCGTCGTCCGGATGGCAGTGGGAGTCTATGAGCACAAAAAGCTAGCGCAGCCGCGCGCCGTTGGGGGTGTCGGCCGGCACGCCCACCAGTTGCGGCGTCCCCGCCTCGCCCACCGCCGCCGCCACGATCATCCCGTTCGATTCCACCCCGCGCAGCTTGCGCGGCGCCAAATTCGCCACGATCACCACCTTGCGCCCCGGCAACGTGGCCGGATCGTAGGCGGCGGCGATGCCGGCCACGATCTGCCGCACCTCGCTGCCAATATCCACCGTCAGTTTCAGCAGCTTGTCCGCCCCCTTGATGCGCTCGGCGGTCAACACCTCGCCCACCCGCATGTCCACCTTGGCGAAATCCTCGATGCCGATCTTCTCCGCCGGCGTGACCACCGCCGCGGCCGCCACCGGCGCCGCCGGTGCTTCTTCCAGTTTGCGTAGTTCTTCCACCGTCTTCTCCTTGTCGCGGCGCGGAAACAACCCCTCCACCGCGCCGATCTTCTGCCCGGGGCAAACTGCGCCCCAGCGCAGGTCGTCCAACGACCTGTCCGGTCCACCCGCCAGCCCCAACTGCGCCCACAGCCGGGCGGCGCTCTCCGGCATCACCGGCGCCAGCAGCACCGCCGTCCAACGCAGCGCCTCGTAGGCATCATGCAACCCCCGGTCGAGCCGCGCCTGCGCCGCCGGGGCCGGGTCCTCCGCCAACGCCCAGGGCTTCTCCTCCGCCAGGAAGCGGTCGGCATCGGCGATCAATTGCCACACCGCCTCCAAGCCCCGCGAGAACTCCCAGGCCAGGAAATGCTGGCGGAATTGGCTGCGCACGCCCTCGCCGAGCATCTGCAGGCGCGTGTTCCCTTCCGTCATTGCCGGCACCACCCCGGCGCGGTACTTCGCGATCATGGTCAGGGTGCGACTGGCCAGGTTGCCCCAGCCGTTGGCCAGGTCCGAGTTGTAGCGCCCCACCAGCGCCGCAAAACTGAAGTTGCCGTCCTGCCCGAAGCTCACCTCGCGCAGCAGGAAGTAGCGCAGCGCGTCCGCCCCCAGCACCTGCTGGATCCCCGCCGGGCGCACCACGTTGCCCACCGACTTCGACATCTTCTCCTGGTCGAACAGCAGCCAGCCGTGGGCCACGATGCCGCGCGGCAGCGGCAGCTCCGCCGCCATTAGAAAGGCGGGCCAGTAGACGCAATGGAAGCGCACGATCTCCTTGCCCACCAAGTGCCAGGCGGGCCACAGGTGCTGCCAGCGCTGCTGGTCCTCGGCCGAGGAGGAGCCGTAGCCGATGCCGCTGAGGTAGCCAATCAGGGCGTCGAACCAGACGTAGAGCACGTGCTTCTCATCCCCCGGCACCGGGATGCCCCAGTGGATCGAGGTGCGGGTGATGGAGACGTCGCGCAGCCCCGACTGCACAAAGGCCAGCACCTCGTTGCGCCGCGCCTCCGGCCGGATGAAGTCGGGCTGCGCACGGTAAAGCTCGAGCAATCTTTCCGCTAGCGCCGACAGTCTGAAGTAGTAGTTCTCCTCGGCCACCAGCTCCGTCGGCCGCCCGCACACCGGGCAGGGGTCGCCCGCCTCGCCCTCGCCCACAAACAGCTCGTCGGAGACGCAGTAGGGCCCGCTGTAGCTGCCCTTGTAGATATAGCCATTGGCCCGCAGCCGCTCGAAGATGGCCAGCACCGCGGTGGTGTGGCGCGGCTCGGTGGTGCGGATAAAGTAGTCGTAGCGCAGTCCCAACTCGTCCCAGGTTCGGCGAAAGCGCGCCGAGACCTGGTCGGCGAACTGCTGCGGCGACACCCCGGCCGCCTCGGCCGCCCGCTGGATCTTTTGCCCGTGCTCGTCGGTGCCGGTGAGAAATTGGGCCTCCCGCCCCAGTTGGCGCTGGAAGCGGGTCATGGCGTCGGCCACGATGGTGGAGTAGGCGTGGCCCAGATGGGGCTGGGCATTGACGTAATAGAGCGGGGTGGTGAGGTAGAACGGTGGCATGCCGGCCTTTCCAGTATGCAGGCGGCGGCGGCGGGCGTCCACCGCCAGGCTAGCGGATGCCCATGCAGGCCGGCATGCCCACCAGCTGGCGCTCGATCGCTGGGGTCAGGGGCACGCCATAGAGCACCACTTCGTCCAGCAGGCCCTGGAACCAGGCAGGGTGGCGGCCATCGGCGCCGATCACCAGGTCGGCATGGTCGGGGACGAGGTGGGAGGCGTCCAGGCGGGCTTGGGCGACCACGGCGCCGTCGAGGTAGAGGGCGGCGGCGCCGGAGGGGGCAAGCGAGACCGCCACCTGGTGCCAGCCGGCGGCGGGCACCGGCTGGGGACTGGTCAGCGCGGTGCGCCGGCCCGGCTGGCAGCCATCGCTGCGCCCTCCGCCCAAACAGAACAGCAGCCGCCCGTCGCCCCAGCGCTCCAGCTCCCAGCCCGTCTGCACCCCCCCCGCCCGTTCCATCTTGCCCAGCAGCGGCGCCGCCCCCGCGCCCACCACCCCCCCCTGCAGCCACAGCCCCGCCCCCAGCCCTTGGATTTGATACCCCACCCGCGCACTGTGGGGCACCACCACCGCCGCCGGGGCGGCGTTCAGGGCAAAGGCCTGGCCCACCCGCCCCGCGGCATAGTCCGCTCCCCCCGTCAGCCGCCCATTGTCCAGCCCGGCCATGTCGGCCGGGCTGCCATCCCCCGGCCACCACCCCTCCAGCCCGGCCTCGGGCGGATCGCAGCCCTGCGGGCTGATGTGGAAGATGGCCAGCTCGTTGCGGTTGCTTAACGTCGCATAGGCTTCCTGCCCGTCCGGCGCAAAGGCCACGTTCCCGGAGGAGTTCCGGGGGTACGACTCCACCACCGACAGCCGCGCCGTATCGAACACATCCAGCCGCGTCCCCCCCACCACCGCCCGGGTGTTGTCAGTCAGAAACGAGATGCGCCCTGCGGTAGCCGTGCCGGCATAGTCCAGCGTGCGGATCAAGCTGCGGTCGCCCACGCTGAAGACGTTCACCCCGCCGCTGGGCACGCGCGCACAGCCCACATGGTCATATTCGGCCTCGGTGCAGGCATCGCCCATGTTGGCCCAGAGCTCGGTCCCGTCGTGGGAGGCGGCCAGGTAGCTGCCCACCTGGGGAGGTCCAACCAGGCGTCCGACGATGCGCCCGCTGGGCACGTCCAGAATGCCAATGGCGTCATGGCCGTTGCGCCCGCCCAGGCTGCCGCACTGGTAGGCCACGAACAACTGCTGGCCCCCCGGGCTGAAGCTGAGGAGGGTAGGGCAATCCGGCCCCGTCAGGTGGCTGAGCGCGAACGTGCGCGTGTTCATCCGCTCGAGTCCGTTGTACTGCAAGGCGAGATACAGCATGCCGCCGTCGGGAGAAACAGCGAGATCGCTCACCACACCGGGCGTGGCCACGGTGCGGCGGCTGCCGTCGGCGGTGTTGAGAACGAGAATGTCATTATCAACATTGTCGGTGACATACAGGGCGCTGCCGTTGGGCGCCAGCACCATGCTGTGCGGCGGTCCCGGCAGCTTCCAGGTGGCACGCACCCGGCGCAGTGCCAGGTTGACCACGCTGATGCTGGCGTCGGCGAGGTTGGCGACGAAGGCGGTGGTCCCGTCCGGGCTGAGCGCAATTTGGTCTGGGTCCGCGCCCACCCGCACCAGCGCCGGCGAGCTCCCCTGGCTGGTGGCGCGGGCAAAGAGGCGGCCCAGTCGCGGCGGCGGGCCGGGGGCGGGCCGCAGCGTCGCCCACAGCCCCGCCACCGCCACCGCCAACAGCAGCAGTCCCCCTCCCAGCCAGCCCCAACTCCGCCATCGCCCGCCCGCGGCCGCCGCCGGAGCCGCCAACGGCTCGGCAGCCTCGACCGCGTCTTCCACCAGCGCCGGCCGCCGTGCCCGCCAGCCGTCCAACTCCGCCTTGTAGGCGTAGACCGAGCCCTGCTTCTTGTGCGGCAGCCGGTGCACCGGCAGCCCCTCTTCCTTCTCCCAGCGCTGCACCGTGCGCACTTGGCGCCCCAAATAGGACGCGATCTCCTTCCAGGAGTTGAGGCAGTCAGCGGCTGGGTCGGAGGGCGGCATGGAAAGCTCCGATCATACACCCCTTCGGGCGGAGGCGGAATCGCGAACCCGCCACGCGACAAAGCACGCCGTCCCGCCCTTGTCGCACTTTGACGCTTGCCCAAAAGTAGGTCAGCGCCGTGATTATGGAGCAGGCAACCCGGCACCACAAGTCCTGCCTGATTGAGTAGTCAGAACCTTCATGTTGTTCGGCCCCCGCCCACCCCGAGACCGCTCCGCACCCGCGGTGCCGCGTGCGCTATTTTCCTTTCTCTTACTACAAGCAACACACGCCAGCGGGTGCGGCGGCTCGGACTGCGGCGGTGGTTGCGCCGGGCTCGCCCCGGGGGCGGGACCAGACCCAGGCCAACGCCACCGCCGGCGCCAACCCCCGCCCCGGCGGCTGGGGTCGGCATCGGCCTCCGCGGCCGGCGACAAAGCGCGCCCGCGCGCGGCTGGCGCGCTTTGTCGCTTGCCGGAGGTGGGATGGGGGCGGTAATGATCGGACTGCGGCCGGCTTCCGTGGTCGGCGAGCTGTGACTTCATTCTGTGACTAGGAAATCCGTGACTGACTGAGGGATCGAGGAGACTATCATGCGCAATCTGACCGGTCGTTTTCTGGCGGCGTGCTTGGTGATGGCCACGGGCTTTGCGGCCGGCTGCGGCGGCGGCGCCGCCGCCCCGCCGCCGGTCACGGTCTCCATCGCCCCCAGCGGGTCGCCGGCGATCGACCAGGGCCAGGCGCTCACTCTGTCGGCCACCGTGGCCAACGACGCCACCAATGCCGGCGTGGCCTGGAGCCTCAACGGCGTGGGCACCCTCAGCGGCAGCACCATCTCCTCGGTCACCTACACCGCCCCGGCGACGGTGGCGGCCGCCAGCACCGCCACCGTGACCGCCGCCTCGGTGGCCAAGGCGACCCAGGCCGCCGCCGTCAATATCAGTGTCAACCCGCCGCCGGCGGTCACCACCGCCACCCTGGCGGCCGGCAGCGTCAACACCGCCTACAAGGCGACGCTGGCCGCCAGCGGCGGCGCCGGCGCGCTCGCCTGGAGCCTGCCCAGCGGCTCGACCCTGCCCACCGGCCTGACCCTCTCCAGCAACGGCGTGATCTCGGGCACCGTGGCCGCGCCCGTCACCGCCGCCTTCACCGTCCAAGTCACCGACTCTTCCGCGGTCAAGCCGCTGGCGGCCACCTCGGGCACCCTCAGCCTCACCATCAACCCGGCGCCGCTGGCCATCACCGCGCCCACCCTGGCCAATGGCATCCAGGGCACCGCCTACACCCCCGTCACCGTCGCCGCCACCGGCGGCACCGGCGCCCTCGCCTGGAGCGCCACCGGCCTGCCCGCCGGCCTCAGCATCGCCGCCGCCACCGGCAGCATCAGCGGCACCCCCACCACCCCCGGGACTTATAGCAGCGTCGTCATCACCGCCACCGATTCCGGCGCCGGCGCCTTCCAGCAGACCCAGTCCACCGCCGCCCTCGCCCTGACCGTCTATCCCACCCTCAACGTGGGCGCGCTCGCCGCCATCACCGCGGTGCAAAATGTCACCGCTGTGAGCGCCACCGCCAGCGCCACCGGCGGCGCCGGGGCCGACACCTGGAGCGCCACCGGCTTGCCCGCCGGAGTCTCCATCGCCGCCGGCAGCGGCGTCCTCAGCGGCACCCCCACCGCCTCCGGCAGCTTCACCGCCACCATCACCGCCAAGGACGCGGGCACGCCGCAGCAGACCGCCTCCGCCACGCTGGCCCTGACCGTCATCGCCCAGCTCGCCGTCACCGCCCCCAGCCTGGCCAATGCGGTGCAGGGCACCGCTTACACCTCCGCCGCCTTCACCTCCACCGGCGGCTCCGGCGCCATCACTTGGAGCGCCACCGGCCTGCCCGCCGGCCTCGCCATCGGCGCCAGCACCGGCATCATCACCGGCACCGCCACCACCGCCGGCACCTCCGCCAGCGTCGTGGTCACCGCCACCGACTCCGGCGCCGGCGCGCTGCAGCAGGTGAAAGCCACTGCCGCCCTCAGCCTGACCGTCATCCCCACCCTCGCCCTCACCACCGCTTCCCTGCCGGCCGGCACCTACGGCACCGCCTACACCACCACCCTGGCGGCCAGCGGCGGCGTCGGGCCCTACACCTGGTCCTCCACCGCCCTCCCCACCGGCCTGAGCCTCAACGCCTCCACCGGCGTGCTCTCCGGCACCCCAACCGCCACCAACGCCGGCACCGTCAGCTTCACCGTCACCGATGCCGGTACCCCGCAGCAAACCCAGACCGCCCCGCTGACCCTGACCATCAACCCCGGCACCCCGCTGGTGACCACGGCCTCCATTCCGGCGGCCACGGTCAACGTGCCTTATTCCCAAACCCTCAGCTACGACCCCCAGGGCCAACCCGGCCCCGCAACCTGGACCGTGAGCGCCGGCAGCGTGCCGGCGCCCTTCAGCCTCAGCGCCTCCGGCGTCCTCAGCGGCACCCCCACCGTCAGCGGCGGGCCCTTCAGCTTCAGCGTCACCGCCACCGTCAACGGCGTCCCCTCCGCCAGCCAGGCGTTGGTCCTCAACGTCTACTCGGCCTTGACCGTCACCAGCTCGGCGACGCCGCCGGCGGCCACCGTCGGCTCGGCCTACAGCTTCACCCTGCAGGCCGCCGGCGGCAGCGGCAGCGGCTATACCTGGAGCCTGCTCTCGGGCACGCTGCCCCCGGGCCTGAGCGCCCTTCCCAGCGGAGGCCTGATCAGCTTCACCCCCACCACCGCCGGGAACTACAACTTCACCGTCCAAGTCACCGACTCCGGCAGCCACACCGCCAGCCAAACCATCACCCTGGTGGTCAACCCCGCCCCCCCGGCCATCACCACCACCTCCCTGCCCAATGGCAATGTGGCCGTCGCCTATAACCAGCAGTTGGCTTACAACTACGGCGGCAGCGGCCTGCCCACCTGGAATATCACCGGCGGCGGCGCCAGCCTCACCGCCCTCGGCCTGGCGATGAACTCGACCGGCGACATCACCGGCGCTCCCGGCACCCCCGGCAGCGCCAGCTTCACCGTCACCGTCACTGTCAACACCCAAACCTCCAGCCCGCAGACCCTGACCATCAACGTGGTCAACAACCCCGCGGTCACCACCTCCTCCCTGCCGCCCGCCTATATCAACACCGCCTACTCGACCACATTGGTGGCCAGCGGCGGCAGCGGCAACGGCTACACCTGGACGGTAACCTCCGGCCAGGCCACCCTCACCCAACTCAACCTCTCCCTGTCCAGCGCCGGCGTGCTCTCCGGCACGCCCAGCGCCGCCGGCAGCGGCTCCGTCACCTTCCAGGTGAAGGATTCCGGCGGCCTCACCGGCACCGCCACCCTGACCGTGGCCGCCTACGCCGCCCTCGCCCTGCCCACGGCCAATCCCTCCTCGCTCCCCGCCGCCACCATCAACACCCCCTACACCGGCGCCATCACCGCCACCGGCGGCGTGCCCAGCTACACCTGGTACCTCAACGGCGTCGCCCTGCCCACCGACGGCAGCCAGACCGCCGTCAGCAACGGGCTCAGCGTCTCCAACACCGGCGGCAACACCCTGACCGTCACCGGCACCCCCACCACCAGCACCACGGTCAACCTCCCCGTGTCCATCAAGGACAGCGTCGGCACCTCCGTCGGCCCGGTGGCCTACACCGTCGCCGCCAGCACCACCTACTCCGTCAGCGGCAACGTCTCCCTGAGCACCCCCTGCGGCAACAGCGCCCCTCTGAGCGGCATCACCCTCACCATCTCGGGCAGCAACGCGACCACCACCAGCGACAACAGCGGCAACTTCTCTTTCTCCGGCTTGGCCAACGGGTCCTACACCATCACCCCCTCGATCTCCGGACCCAGCGCGGCCTTCTATCCCGCCAGCCAGTCGGTCACCATCAACGGCGCCAACGGCACCTTCGCAGCGTTCAGCGCCGACCTGGGCTACACCGTCAGCGGCACGGTGTCCTACAGCGGCGCCCAGACCGGCCGCGTCTACCTCACCCTCAACAGCGCTAATTGCGGGAGCTCTGCCGTGGTCGGCACCAGCATCAGCTCCCCCGGCCCCTACACCATCCGCGGCGTGCCTCCGGGCTCCTATACCCTGCAGGCCTGGATGGACAACCTCGGCTCGGGCCATCTCAACGCCTCCAACCCCATCGGCACCAGCGCCGCCAACCTGACCACGGCCAACGTGACCGGGGCCAACGTCACCCTCGCCGATCCCGCTGCCGTCACCCTCGCCTCGGCGCCCAAGCTCCAGGGGGTGTCCGGCTTCAACTCCGGCGCCCTGGTCCAGTTCAAAACCCTGGTTAACAGCAACAATCTCGAGCTGCCTACTTCCTATACCCTGCAGTGGAGCTCCACCTCCGCCTTCACCGCCATCGCCGGATCCAAGAACTTCGTTGCGGGCGGCAACGGCGGCGCGCAAGTGTGGATGTTGCACGGCCTCACCGACGGGAGTGCCTACTACTTCCGCCTCTTCGCCACCGCCGGCAGCTCCACCAGTCCCCCCTCGGCCGTATTCGGCCCCGTCACCATCGGCGCGCCCACCGGCGGCAACACCATCACCGGCACCGTCACCTTCCCCGGCACCGCCACCGGCCCGCTCTACACCGGCCTCTATGACATGAACAGCGGCGCCTTCTACGGCCAATACATCGCCAGTCCGGTCAGCCCGCAGCCGTTCTCGGTCCAGGTGCCCAACGGATCCAACTACTTCCAGGTCGCCATCCTCGACCAGAACAACAACGGCCAGGTCGACGCCGGCGACATCGCCAACGTCAAACAAGGCAGCAACACCAGCCTGGCCATCTCTGGACCCGCCGCCCTGCCCACCCTCACGCTGTCGGGAGCCAACGCCACCGCCGCCGTAACCACGCAGAACAACCAACTCACCAGTGGCAGCGGCACCACCCAAAGCTACGCTCTCAACTTCAAAATTTCCGACGGCATCAAGCTGCCGGTGGCAGCGACGCTGGTCTCCGGGCCCAACGTCCTGGCACCGGTGGATATCGGGATTTGCACCACCTGCGGCCGGCCCCTCCAGTATTCCGTCAATCTCAACGCAGTGGCCCCCAAGGTGGGCGACACCTACAGCCTCCTGGTCACCTATAGCGACGGCACCTCGGAAACGCTGCAAGCCTCCGTCTCCGCAGTGTTGACCGCGTTTGCCACCAACCTCTCGCCCACGGTCGGAACCGTGACCACTACCACTCCGACCTTCACCTGGACCGACCCCGCCAATGCCAGCTCCTACACCTATTCGTTCTACCTCAACGACTCCAACGGCAACACCATCTGGCAAATCCCGGGCAACAACTCCAACTCCAACGGCTTCGACAGCTCCATCACCTCGATCACTTGGGGCACCGACCCCACCGGAGGCGGCAGCACGCCCAGCGTGGGCAGCCTGACCAGCGGCATCACCTACACCTGGACGATTCAGGCGACCGACAGCAACGGCAACGAAACCATCACCCAAACCACCTTCCAACCCTAGCCCGCGCCCGCTCTCCCCGCCCCGGGCCAGCGCCCGGCGGGGCGGAGCGGGTGGCGGCTTTCCCCAGGGCCGCCACCCGCTCCGCGCCTCGGCCCACCGATGTTGGGCGCGGGCCCCTCTATCGCGGGCCCCTCTATAACGACAGTAAGCGTCACGGCAAACCAGTGAAGCTTTGCAGCGCGGCCGACGGCGGAGGGATGGGAGCGGGCTACGGTTTGGGGGCGGCCCAGGCCGTTGGGGTGAGGCCGGACAGGCTGGTGAGCGGGCGGTCGGCGAGGCCGGGAAGCACGCTGGCGTGGTAGCCGCGCAGGGGGACGCCGAGGCGGCGGCAGGATTCGAACACCGACAGGACGGCGGCCACGCGGGGTGCCGCGGCCACGCTGCCGAGATGGATCCAGTTCTTGCGGCCCAGCGCCAGCGGCCGCATGGAGTTTTCGGCCGCGTTGTTGCTCAGCTCGAGCACCGGGTGCTCGAGAAAGCGCGTGAGCTTGGGCCACAGGCCGAGGGTGTAGCCAGTGGCGCGCCCCAACGCGCTGGCGGGCAGAGCCTCGCGGCGCGCGGCCTCCACCTCGGTGTGGATCGCGGCCAGCAGGGCCGGCGCCCGCTCCTGCCGCAGCCGGTGGCGCGCCGCGGCACCCAGGTCGGCTTGTGCCGCCTCGCGGTCGAGCGCGAACAGGGCGTCGATGGCCGCCACCACGGCAATCGCCCGCCGGTCTTCCGGGTTCAGCTTTGCCGCATCGAAGAACTTGCGCCGCGCATGCGCCCAGCAGGCGGCATGCACCAAGCCGGCGCCGCCCACGCCGTCCCCGCGCCCGCTGTGACGGCGCGGCGCGGTCATAGGCGGCATAGCCGTCGGTCTGCAGAATCCCGGCAAAGCCGCCCAGGAACTGCTTCGGCCCCTCCCGCCCCCGCCCCAGGCGGAAGTCGAACACCGCCCCGGCCCCCGGCCGCCCGTACTGCCAGAGATAGGCCTGGTGGTTTTTCCCCCGCCCGTCATGCATCTGCACCGCCACCGGGGTCTCGTCCGCCTGCACCCGCCAGCAGTTCCCGCGCCATCACTTGCACCAGCGGCTGCAGCGATTCGCCCACCTGCATCACCCAGCCATCCAGCGTGGCGCGGCTGATCTCCACCCCGCTGTCGCGCGCCAGCATCCGGCTCTGCCGGTACAGCGGGCAATGGTCGTCGTATTTCGCCACCAGGGTGTCGATCACCACCCGGTCGCTGGCGATGCCCTTGGGGATGATCGCCGCCGGCAGCGGCGCCATCGCCACCCCGCCCGCCTGGCAGGCGGTGCAGGCGCGCTTCTCCCGCCGCGTCACCGCCGCATAGTACTCGGCCGGCTTCACCTCCAGCCGCTCGCTCTCGTCGTAGCCGAGGACCGCCATCTCCTGGCCGCAGCCGCGGCAGGGCGCCGGCGGACACCGCAGCACCGTGACCACACGCGGCAACTGCTCCGGCAGTGCCTGCCGCCCGGGATGCGCCCGCCGCGCCGGCGGGCTGCTCCGCGGCGCTTCCGCCTCCGCACCCAGGGGCGCCCGCCCCGCCTCCGCCGCCACTTCCTCGGCACTGACCCCGGGCTCCAACTCCAGCAGCTCCAACTGGCCCGCGCTCAGCCGCTCGCTCCCCGGCCCGTACTTCGCGATCCGCTGCAACCGCAGCTTCTCCTCCAGCAGCAGCACCCGCAACTCGGCCCATTCCAGCCGCTGCCGCACCTTGCCCAGCAACTGGGGCGGCAGATGCGCCTCCAACTCGGCCAAAAGATCTTCGCGGGCGGTGGACTTCGGCGGTGCGGCCACATTACCTTAGACGCCCACCCGGGGCGGCAGTTACATCATCGAGCGACTATTATTATGCCGCGCCCGCCCGCCGATACCAGCGCCGCGGGCGCGCCGCCGCCAGGTCCAGCCCGCCCAGCAGCAGCGCCAACTGGTGCCCGTCCAACACCACCTTGTCCGCCCCCGCCTGCGCCTCCGGCCAGCGGAAACACCCCTTCTCCAGCCGCTTGGCGCACACCCACAGCCCGCTCCCGTCCCAGCATAAAAGCTTCAGCCGCGTCCGCTGCCGGTTCGCGAACAGGAACAGATGCCCGCTCAGCGGATCCAGCGCCAACTGGTCCCGCACCAGCCCGTATAGGCCGTCGTAGCCCTTGCGCATGTCGGTCGCACCCGCCGCCACGTAAATCCGCGTCGCCGGCCCCAGCGCAAACACCGTCAGCTCCGCTCCGCCACCGCCAGCACCTGCACCAGCGTCTCCGCGTCGAAGCCCGGCCGCACCTCGATCCTGCGCCCATTCGCCAGCTCGATCGCCACCCCGGCGCCCGCGCCCCACCCGCCTGCCTTCACCTCCAGCGGCACCAGCCGCTGCGATTCCCGCGCCCGTTGCCGCCATCCGTCCAGCGTCGTCGGCGCCAACCCGATCGCCCGGCAAAACTCCTGCCGCGGCTTCCCGCTCGCCTCAAACGCCCGCACCACCGCCAGCTTCTCCGCCCAACTCCGCTTCTCTTCCATCCCGCCACTTCACCATCGCCGCCTCGCGCCCGCAAGCCTGGGTTGCTTTGACGCGTACGGAAGAACCGGATCCACATCGGCAGCCCCGAAGCCGCACCCCGCGTCGCCGCCATTCTGTCGTTGGTCGAAAGCTGCCGCCGCCTCCACCTGCCGGTGCGCGAATACCTCGGCGCCATGCTGCCCGGCCTTGCCGCCCGTACGGTCGCCGCCCCGCCCGCCTTACCCCGCCGCCTAGGCCGCGCGCCCGCGGTAGCCTCCAACCCTCTCCCGCCACGCCCAACCTGGGTTGGTCTGCTTTCATTTACCCACAAGTTGACGCTGTTGATTCCGCATCTGCGCAGGTACTGTCCTTTTTGGGGGCAGGATGTTGATCTGGCCCCGTGGGCAACACGGGTGGGGCAGCAGCACAGGGGCGAAGCACGGAAAAGAAGCCCCATCGTGTCGGCGATGAGGTCGCGGGCTCTGGTATTGGGGATCCGCGTCTACAGCGGCGTTTCGCGGCGGTGAT